>JAABUL010001651.1_pt1 | contig 40955 bp, 16 predicted proteins | sample 5559151 | NCBI WGS metagenome assembly JAABUL01 (sample SAMN10711876, study PRJNA513368) | rock metagenome | isolation source: Antarctica rocks | place: Antarctica: Victoria Land, Pudding Butte sud | reverse complement strand
TATCTAGCTTCATCTTAACTTCGTTAAGTGTCTGTAGGCCATAATTATGAGCGCATGTCGTTGAGGCCTTGCTACCTAGTTTTGGTGGGGGAGCTTCTACGATCTGCGGCCCATGATTTTACCCGCAATGCCAAGACCGCCGCATGAAACTTGTACAATGGTACCCTGTCTTGCCTGTAGATGATGTCTTACCTGTTGAACAGGGGTGGTTGCTGCCCGACGACTTTGGTACCTTGGATGCAGAGCCATAGCCTCACTTGTTTACTTCCATTTACCAAAGGTCGGCCATTGGGATCCAGTCAACACTACTCTCTTTGTAGGAGTTCCTTACCCAGCCAAAGGTCTACAGTAGCGTGCAAATTGTGGCGCGGTCGATAAGTCAGCCTCAAGGCCGACACGAGCGTGTTAATTGGAGTTGATCACAAACCTCAAGTCCTCCTACTTAAAGATCGTCCGCTTCCCAAAGGACATTTGTTGAGGGAAGTATGTCTTTGTCTAAGCGTGCGCGCGACTATGGGGCGGCGATACTGGTACATTCCTATCGATCTGTCGCCGATTCCTTATACCCAGGTCAAAACTACGCATATTTGGCATGGATCTTGGGAGAGTCGCCTGGGTTAGGACATTTAGGCGATCTTATATCTTGTGCCTCGGCTGATCATAGTACTCTGGCTATTCTGTATGATCTGAAAGTACCAGATATACGTGCTGTAACGGACATAAGTTGCAAGAAGTTCAAGGTCGACGATTACTGCCTCCTCCAAGATCTACCCGAACCGCAAGAATCCAGGGGTCACTTACTTTTCGTGCGAGGCCATCTCTCTGAAGAATGGATAAAGACAATTGGAGGTAAATATCGAGTCGACCCAGAATTTTTCCAGCGACACTTAGCCCTGCCATCCGCACCGATTTACGAGTCAGCGTTGGCTCTGCCTTCCCTTCCCTCTTCGACGCGAAATATAATTAGGCTTAGCGTCTCGACTATTGCGTATCGAGATCTAAATGCATCAACGATAGACTTATCGCATCTGCAAGATGTTCAAGCCAGAGATGCAGTCGCTATGGACCAGTACTTCCAAAGACTTTCAAAATCATTGAAACCGGGAGACTCGATGGTGCGTGCGTACAAAACGCTAAGTGAACGGTTCAGCATCATAGAGCAGGATATTTCCATCTGTCTTGAAACAAGTGGAAAGGGTTGGACAGGTATGCATCGCGGTCGCTGCTAGCTTCAAACATACACTGACCTACATCAGCAATTGTCTGGCTCGATAACGGTAATAGCTTACAGAGGAGTCCGAATGGACCTTGGCTGGACTGTACCCGTTCTGGCGTGTTGGCATCAACTATACTGCCGGTTCAGCAACATCGCAAGCACATAGCTCTTAAAGGTATGCTGCATCTGACAAGTTCGAGCGCAGAAACTGTCAAACCGAACCCTCCAACCAAGCAGCCTTTCGTCCAGTCTGCGTCTCTTCTTAGAATATTGCAGGTTCCTCGATCATGAGATAGCCGCCCATGATTTCATATTTGCAGTGGCCGACATTTTTCGATTCGCTGCCTATTCAGAAATTCAGTGCCTCAACCTCTTGCAGCTCTTGATCGACGGCGTTGTCAGGCAGAGGCAACAGACGCAGACTCGTCCTCCAAGCGAAGAACCGGAGTCCACTCACATACTCGTCGAATACAGAGCAATCCTTGATCGTCATCAGCAACGTTTAGAAGAGATCCTTGCCACCTTGCGTCGCCGCGAGCACTCGGGATGGCCTATGGCTGAGAAAGAGGCTCATCGCTGGAAAGCTGCAAATGAGGCTAGGCGTCTGGAAGAAGACTATCAACATCTGGTTTCACGAACTCGAGAGCTGGCTACAGCTTGTCAAGAGGGCATGGCAATGATGATGCATCAAGCAGTGATCACTGAAGCAAAGAAGGCTATGGAGCAAACTGAGCGTATGAAGAAATTGACCATTCTGGCCACCATTTTCATTCCCCTAAGCTTCACCAGCTCTGTTTTCGGCATGAACACGAAAGAACTCAGCAATCAAAATCTGCTGAGTATCTGGGTATGGTTCGCCATGACAGCACCCATTGTCTTGCTTACCGTTGTGTTATATATGTACGACATGAGCGTGCTAAAGCGGCGATTGAAATGGGGTTTGAAGAGGGCGTTCAAGCCTTCGAAGCAGTGAGAATTTCTGTCGGGAGGTTCAATTGAGGCACATACTGATAATTTGGCAAAGAGAAGATGAAGGAGGCAAACGACGAACAAAATGCCGCTCTCAAACATGTCGCTAACTGCTTGTGGTGGCCGTTAGTCACAACTACATTACAAATATGATTTAAATCGTACCTATAAATAACATTACTAGTACATAACGGAACCTGTAAGCACCTGGCTTGGCCTTCCGGAGTCGTTGAAACACTTTTCCACAAGCATAAGCAGCATCAGATCTTGGCCTTGTCTGAAATTATTCTTCAGCATTGGAGTAAGTCCCCGGGAAGTTTACAGACAGACTCACCTGGTGCGCCTATCAGCGAAATGCCAATAGGAAGCTGTTCCGTGCGTCCGCTGACCTCTGACGTATAAGGTATCTGGCCAACTAGAAGTATCATTAATGAAAGCACGACTTCAGAAAATTTCTGCAAGGATGCTCAACGTACTAGGCACCGAGATTTCTGGTGCTCCGAGAATAGGCGAAACATATAACGCCGAAGCCCCATTACGCAATTTCGGTTCCCTATTGGAATGGATTTAGTGGAGACAGGCATGAGTGTAGCCTCAAGCTAAGGCATAGACTGACCGTGGTTGCGTGTCCCGGTAGTTTGGCAGGCCCTCGTTAACAGCGAGAATCAGAATCGTATCGCTCTCAGTAGCACCAAAAATCTTCTCAAGCAACCAGGTCTTATAGATTCGCATACGAAATAGGCCATCTTCGCGTTGCTCTGGAGAAATACCAGAACCTAGAGCCCTTCGCGTCTAATTAGCGAGCTCGTCTTGCTCGGATAGGCAAGCCGAACTAACCATTTCCACCTATTGTATGGGGTCACGTATGGCTTTTTGTCGAATTTTTCCTTGTAATCCTCACGGAACGTGTCCAGATTGTGATACGCATCGTAGAAGACGGGGGCCCATCCGGCCTGTGAAGGAATTACATAACAGATACTTGGGTAGCGAGAGCAACTAACCTCATCAAGGAACTCGTCCAACGTTTCTGATCCAGCCGCTGCGGGTGGCATGGACGACCATGTCTCTGAGAGAGATATTTCCGTCCTTTTGACCCCTAGAGTAGATTCCAAATCACGAGTGAACTTCTCTATAACTTTCATCTGTGCCGGATTTGAAGTGGGGAGGAAGTCTTTAAGCCAGACAATCCGGTTTGGCAGCTGGACCTGCGTCAACCGGGGTTTCATAAGATATCATGTTGCAATTAGAAATAACCTTTTCGATTGGTTGCCTATCCTGCAGTGGCAGCCACACTCGAGTAAATACTTCCAGAACCTTGACATCTCTGGCAAAAAGGCAGGGTACGTCGAATGGACTAAAGACAGGCTCAGTACAGGCCAGAATAACAAAATCTAATACATACCTGAAACTGGGCACAACTCCGGCCGTATCTACAACACCATGCGTGATCCGCAAACCAAAGCAGCCGTTCACAATCGCAGGCATCCTTCCGCTTCCATTTGCTAGACTTGATATCAGAAGAAACCATGGCCGCCTTTCCAAGACAACACTCACTGTCCGTCCCGATTGCAACATCAAGCCAGTCGTAGGATGCGACGGCGGCGGCACTGCCACTGCTGCTTCCTGCGGGGCTTTGGTAGCCGTCACCTCGAGGATTGAATGGTGCGGAAAAGTCCACAGCCTCCGTGGGATCCTCTTTCGAGATAAGAGAGTTCAATTTTGTCTTTCCCACTACACTGGCGCCATTTGCCATGATGCTATAGACTGCGCTTGCCGTCCTGGTGCGTTCAGGATATACATCGAGGTAAGCTTTATTGCACAATGAGGTCTTGACGCCTTCGATATCGAAACAATCTTTCACCGCAACTCTGAGGCCGCTGAGGGGACCAAGCGAGCTTTTATCCGCGTACAGCCGGGACGAGACCTTTATTTTAGCATTTGGATTCTTCAGTGTGTTTTGAGTTGTCCGCTCGGATACAGAAGAGCTATACGGCTCGAGGCTGGCCACGAATGCAGATTTGGTATCGCTGTAAACACGCCAAGGTTGCCATAAGTGCTCCTGGTATGATATGTACGGACCGGTTGGAAAAGGATCAACGATCAAATCCGGGGTGTTGAGGATATCAATTCGCCGGTTACCGTAAACATGAAGCAAGGCTTTGACACCCTCGCCTAGATTGATGGATCGATTCTGGCCAGCAGAGAGGAATATCACGCTCTCAAGAAATGACAATTGAAAGACATCGTCGCCACCTTCGGCGCTTGCAATAAAGCTTTGCAAATCCTGTTTCTCGAACGAGGACCCTGCATACGCGATAATTGTGAGCAAATTCAACTCGGAGCAATCGACATGGTGTCTGGGATCCTACATAAGAAAAGTCATTAGCTTTTGTAAAGGCCCAGCCTGCGCTCGACATCCTATAGATCCACTTACTGCCCCGCGTTTATGTAGAACATACTCGATCTTGTCAATTGTTGTCTCCACAATTGCATTTACCATCCGCTGTGGAGTCTTTGATTGCATTTGTATCTGGCCAACTGCCTCTAGCAGCGCAAATTGTGTCGATCCTCCCAATCCAAGGGAAGTGGTCAGAGCGAGTAGGGAAGAAACAAGGACGACTACGCGAAAAGCGCACATGCTGGGACAGGAGCTTGCTCTCTTTCTTTCTGTATCTCCTGTACTCAACAGCGTAGCTGCGATCAGAAGATCGGCCACCCGCTGGCCGTTTTGCATGACATGGCGGTGTTGCAGATTACAGCAGTTTGCAAATCCGTTGATTTGGCGCTAGTAGGCCGTACGTCGCAGAACCTCCCCTACTAAAAATAGGTAGTAAGGCCTTAATAATATATAATTATATTTATGATTTATAAACCTTATAAATAATTTTATATATCTTATTTTAAAATATTTCAAATTTAATTAATTCAAATTAAATTCAAGGGATAATATTTATTAATTTTTATAAAAATTATTATTATTATTAAAACCTTTATTTTCTATATTATTCTCTTATATATTAAAATCTAAGATTAAGCTATTCTTATATATTAATTTAATTAATATAAAGCTCCTATTAAATAAAGTATTAAAAGATTAAGCTAAAAACTTAAATGAATAAAATCAGGATTATTTAAAAAGCTTTAATATATAATTATTATATAATATATTAATATCTCTTTTATAATCTTATTAACTTATTTCTTAAGTTTAAGATATATTAATATTATACTTAAAAGAGCTATTTATAAGTCTCTATTAAACTTTTATTTTTGTATTAAGTTAATAGTAAGACTCTTATTTATAAGCTTATTATATATATTATTATTTTATTTTTAAGCCTCCTCTTTTTTATTTATTTAATAAAATTAGTAAAATTATCTTTAATAAGATTACTTTAAAAATCTACTTATAATCTTAATATAATAGATAATTTAAGTATTTAAGAGGCTCTTATTAAGATAGTTATAAAGTAGGATTATAGGTTAGATAGCTCTTAAGCTTACTTCTAAAGCTCCTTTTTTAACTTAGAAGTTTATATATTTTAGATAATAAAGAGGAGTATAATAGGGAGTTAAATTAATAAGGTAAAAGGTTTATTATTAATAAGATATAATATAAAAGTAGTTTATTATAATACTCCTCTTAAAATATTATATTAATTATATAAGAGAGTTACTTAAAGATAACTTTTAAATAAGAAAGATATTTTAATTTATTACTTATTTAATTATCTTAATTTATTTAACTTAAATTACTTTTTTATATATATCTTTATATTATTTATAAGTATTATTAATAAGATCTATTTTATAATCCTTTTTACAATATTTTATAAGATAGTACTAGCTTAGACTTTAATTTATCTAATTATATAAATATAGAATTAAAAGAGTTATTAATTTAATAATATATTCTTAATATATTATTATTTTAATATCTCTTATTAATACTATTTTTCTAGAGCTTATTAGAAAAATTATTAAATGGCGGAGAATAGTATAAACGCGTAAGTACTAAGTAGTAAAGTATTTAAGAAATATATATAAGGGGGGAATAGGGGATTAATAGGGCGCCTTAATCCTAATTAGGGGATTATTAAAAGTAGAAGTAATAGAGCTAGGGAGGGAGGAGAGTATAAAGGATTATATATTAAGATAAAGGTTATAAGAACCTTTACTTTACTTATAAACTTAATAAATATAATAATACTTAGATTATAATATATATATATTATAGGAATTATAAATAAGCTAAGCTACTAGGCTATTATAATAATAATAGCCCTTAAGGCTATTAAGAGAATATAATTTAAGGACTTAAATATATTTAAATAAAAGATTTTAATAGTAAATATTAACTTAATATAAATATATATTAAAGAATTCTAATAAAAAGGGGGAGAGTATAAAGAGAGAATATAAGACCTTAATAGGCTTAAGACTATTAATTAAATTAATACCTTAATAAAATAAAACTCCTTATAAGGTTAATAGAGTTAAGGGAATCCCTTTATAAAGAATATATTACTAACCCCCCTACGGGGATTATATATATAAATATTAAAGGATAAAAAGAAGAAGAAAGTAATAATAAAAATAATAAATAAGAGGCTAGTTATAATATTTTAAACCTTTAATTATAAATATATATTAGAAATTATAGTTATAAATAGAATAAAGAGTAGGGATATATTATTATAAATTACCTTAATAGAGGTAAGAGAGGTATTAAAAAGGGAATAATTATAAGTAAATATAATATATTACTTTATAATAGTAATTAAGAAATTATTTAATATAATAATATATAAGGTATAGGTATCTATCTTTAATACTAAAACTTAGTAGGTAATTAAGAAGAAGATTTAATAAGAGAATAAGGCCCTTTATCCTAATTTAAATATAATAGAGGAGAGATAGTTAATAGGTATATATATACTTAAGAAAGCTTACTCCTCCTTTATAATAAGTATTATATTATTAATAATAATAAACAAGTTAATTAAGAAGGATATAATAAAGGTAGAAGAGATAAAACTTATAAAATAATATAAATAAAGGGTTAAATTAATATAATACTTTAGATATTAATTATATAATTATATATATTATAATTATTTTAATAATATATAATATATAATATATTAATAAGGATTAGGATTATAATATAATAGAGTATAAAGTAAAGGTTATAAGCGCCTCTTAAGAATATATTATATATAAATAATAAGATTACTCCTTTTAATCTAATAAATACCTAGTAAGGACTAGAAAGAGGTAATATACTAAATAATAGGTTATAAATAAGACCCTATTTTATAAGATTAAATAGGAGTATATAATTATAATAATAAATATTTAAGAATTTATAATTATAAAGATAAAGAAAAAGAGGAAGGTTATAATTAATTAAATAATATATAATATACCTAATAATAGAAAATAATTAAGATTATAGATATTAAGATATAATTTAAGAAGATTATTTATCTTTAAGAGGCTCTTAATAAAGGAGTTAGGCTAGAAAATATTAGAGGTAATAATAAGTAATAATAAGGAGCTATTAGATAGTATTAATAAGTTACTTATAAAAATAATAATAAATAGCCTTACCTACCTTATTAAGGAAGGCGAGTAAATTACCCTTAAAGAGATAGATATAAAAGAGGAAAGTAGTAATACCTTAAACTTAGATATCTAATATATTAATCTTAAAGATATTATAATATAATATTAGGAATAAAATAGATATAATAATAACTCTTTTAAAGGATAAAGTTATTTAAGATATAAATATCTTAATAATCTAAGAACCTTACTATAATATTAAGAATTATTTATTATATAACCTTAGCTTTAAGATATTCTTTTTAATATATAAAGTAAAGTAGGATATATAAATATATTTTTATATTAATAAAAGACTTTAAGTAGATAATTAGGAGGTAAAGTTCTTTATAAAAGATATTAATATCTTAAAGCTCTAACTTTATACTTAGGAGGATAAAGGCTATTTAATATACCTCTAATTATATAATATATATAATTTAAGCCTATTATTAATAATAAATAAGAATTTATTAAGCCTCTTAATAATAAGTAAAGAGGTTAGCTACTTTAAGAAATATATTATAATAAGGGATTTTAACCTCTATTACCTTAATTAAAATAATTTAAGATATTTCTCTTATTACCTTAAAGTAGATTAATTAATAAGAATTATATTTAATAATAAAATAAACCTAGCCTTATTAAATAAGATATTTATTTAAAGGATAAGGGGATTTAGGAATATAATTAACTTAATCTTTATTATACTTAAATTTCTTAAGATAGTATAGGCCTATTAAGTATACTTTAAGTTATAATTTAGTTCTAATTACCTCCTTATATATATTAAGTTTAATTTAAGGATAGAAGAATAATAATATATACCTAAGAAGTTATAAAAGATAATAGACTTAGATGAAATTAAGAATAAAGCTTAAGTATTAAATTAAGAGCTAAGTCTTAAATTATTAGAAATTATAAATTAAATAGATAATTACCTCTTATAACTCTAATAAGGCTTAAAGGGGATAGTAAAGTAAATAATCCCTTAAGTAAAATTTAGGGATAAGGAGAGGACGTTTTAAAACTCTAAATATTAATTAATTATAAAGAATATTAAGAGGAGTATAAAGTTATTTTAATAAAATAAGGATAGTATTATAAAGGGAGCTAAGAATATAATTATTAAGGAAAGGGATAAGATATTATAAATAAAAAAGGTAGTTAATTTTAAGAGGAAGGTTATAATATTATTAAGTTATAAAAGGGAATATAAAGCCTTATTAAGTAAATAAGGAATAATAGCTTATTATTATAATCCCTCCTTAAGTTTCCCCCTTTAATAAGGGATAATAGAGAAGGGGTAGCTAAGACCTTTAAGGAGAAGATAGAGGTCTTAAGGATGATATTCTTCCTCCCTTATAAGCCGACTTAATTAATATTAAAGATACGGAGTATCTACTACTTATAAGTCCTAATAATAGGATAATATATAAAGAAGTCTAATAGGCTATTTATAAGTTAAAGTAAGATAAGGTTCTAAGGATTAATAAAATCCTAAACTAGTTTCTTAGGTTAATAATAGATAGGCTCCTTAGGAAGTTTACCTACCTATTTAATATATACTTCTCGCTTAGGTATTATTTAAGAGAGTTTAAGAAAGTTAATATAATTATCTTAAAGAAATTAAAGAAAGGGGATTATATAATATTTAAAGTATATTACTTAATAGTACTATTAAGTATCCTTAATAAGGCCTTAAAATTAATAGTTATAAGGTAACTTAATAATTATATTAAGAATTAAGACCTCCTCCTCCTAAGATAGATAAGGATATAAAGGAAAAGGATATAAAGGAAGAGATTAATTAAGATAATATTAAAGATTATAATAAATATAATAAATATAATATAAAATTATAATAAGATTAATATAATTAGCCTCCTTTTATTAAATATTATAAGGGCTTTTAATAATATCTCTTATTAAAGACTTATTTATAACCTTAAAGGAAAGGGGATTTCCTATTATATTATAAGCTAAACAAAAAGCTTCTTAAAGGAGAGGTCTTTATTTATTATTATTAAAAGAATAATAAGTAGAATAAAATTAATAAAAATAGGAATTCCTTAGGAATTATTAATTTCTCTTATCCTCTTTTTATTCTTTAATACGCCGCTTATTAAGGAGTATATAATAGCTAAATTATAATTATAAGTTAAAGGATTTATTAATAATATCTACTTATTAATATATAAGAAAATTATAAAGGGAAATTATAAAACTTTAAAATTAAAATATAAAATCTATCTTAAATAAGCTTTAATATATAAAGTAAGCTTTACCCCTTAGAAATATAAATTAATTTATTTTACTTACTATCCTTACTACTTTAATATAAGTATAATAATTAATTTAAGGTATATAATAATTAAATTATAAATAGAGATTTAAGTCTTAAGGTTATATATTAATAATAAATTATAATAGGGCTTATACTTAAAGAGGATATAAGTAAAACTTACTACTTAAAACCTTATCCTTTTTATAATAATAATATTAATATAAGGAGCTATCCTTAATAAGGCTAAGAGAATATATAATATAATAATAAGGCTAATAATAACTTATATATCTATTATATAATATACGCTATAAGGCCTAAAGGAAATAAGGAAGATATATATAAGGAAATTTAAAGTTATTCAAAATAATTACTTAAGATATATATTAGAAGTATATAAAGTTATCTTAATATAAATATTAAAGGTAAAGGTAGGAATAGCCCTTATATAATTAATATTAAATTCTTTAATTCTTTATTAATATATATTAAAAGGGATTTACCTAATACTAATAATAGGGAATAAATATATTTAAAGGAAGCTAAGGGCTAGGAGGGGAAGGAAGAGAGAGGTAATAAAATCCTTTATAAAGGAGAAGGATAGGTAGGCTTTATATTCTTTATACTTAAATAATTAAGATATAATTATATTTAAGAAGGTAATCTAATATCCTTAAAGTATTAAGAAGATAATATACTATTAATAAAATCCTCTTAAAATATAATATAAAGAGAATATTAAATAGGATTAAGAGCTAAGGATTATCCTCTTACTTAACTTAAGAGTTTATAAATTAATAGGAAGATTCTTTATAAGAGCCTTTAGAAGGTTAAAAGCTCCGCCCTTATATAATTAAAAAGGAGGAAGATAGAATTAACTACTTTTTTATATTAATATAAAGTCCTTAACTTTATATTTATAAGCTATAAATATAGTTAATATAAATAGGATATAAAATATATCCTTATTAACTATCCTAGGTTTTATAACTATTACTAGGAATTAATAGATATTATAGGTACGCTAGATACTTATAAGATACTATAAGTATAAAGGGGGTAAAGTAAGTAATAAAATAGATAATTTAAATTAAGATATTAAGCTAGTTTTTATTTATTATAATATAGCTTTATTAAGATTAAGTTAAGGTATAAGTTCTTACTACTAAAGTAATATTATTACTATAATATATAATCTAGCCTTAGGAAGCTAGGATAACAAGGTAATAAATATAAATACCTAATATAAAGAGCTAAATATAGTATAAAGAGAAAGGAACTAGTAGTTTTAAAAGAGGTAGGAATAGTAAGGGTTTTTACCTAGGCTTATATAGGATATAGGCTATAGTTTCCTATATAAGTTAGCTACTATAGTAGTAACTATAATATACTTATAGGCCCCCGTAATTATCTTTTAATAGTTTAGATAGATATAAGTATAAATTATTAATTAATTAATTAATTAATATCTCTTATTTATATATCTTTATTTTATAAAGATCTCTTTATATAACTTCTTAGCTAGGCTTTTATTTTTAATTCTATACTCTTATATAAGAGCTTTTATAAGATTACTTAAAGTAGAAGTAATAATATAAGTATTAAAATAAATAAGCTATTATTATAAGCTTAAGGTTATAATAATAAATTTGTTTATAATTTAAGTATTAAAGTAATATATAACTTTAATCTTAGAATTAATATAACTTTTATTTAAAAAAAATAGATTTCTTATCTTATATTCTTCTATTATTATTTATAATATTAAAAGTCTATTAATATATCTTAACTAGCTTATTATATATAATAGTAGCTTAATTAAGATTAAATAAACTTTAATAATATAATTATATAAGAGTATTTATATAAGTTATTCTTATTTAAACTTTTATATAAAGAAAGGTAGACTCTAATTAAAATCTTATAAATATAAATATAAATAATTCTTAATTTTATTATTTAAAGTATCCTTTTTAAGTATTAACTTTAAGTAAATAATAAACTTTATAAGCTTAATATTATTTATAATAATAACTTAAAAGAAAGATATTATATTATTAATAATAATAACTTATAAAAGAGTAATTACCTTTATCTTTTTTATAATAATAAAAGCCTTAATAGTAGTAATATAACTTAAGATCTTATCTAAATCCTAATTAATATTAAAATTCTTATCTTTATCTAATATATTATTATATATAAATTTAATAGAATTATTTCAAGTCTTAATTTCTAATTTATATAATTTACCTATTACTTTTATATTAATAGAAAGATTATTTACCTTAATTTTTAAATTATAATAATAAGAAGCTTACTTAAATTATTAAAAGTTAATAAGATACTCTTATATAAACTCTATCTTATTCCTATCTTCTTTCTTTAATTAATAATAAAGTTAATTAAGCTAGTTAAAAAATGTAAAAGATTTAAAGAGTATTAATAATATTTATTAAAGAGTAGTTATAATATATTATTATAAGTTTATTACTTATCTAAAGCTTAAATAGAAGCTTCCTTAACTTAAACGAAAAGAGAAAGAAAAAGGAGATATACTTAATTATAATATATTAAGAGGTAATATATATTAATAGTTAAATTAAGTATCTAATATTTATAAGCTAAGCTAGGACCTTATATATAATCTTGATAATAATATCTTTATAATAAAGATAGCTCTCTTAGTTAATAATACTTTAAATATATTATTAAGTCTTAAGTTATTATCCTTAAACTTAATGATAATAGCTTTAAGCTTATTATTAAAGGTATACTTATAAATACCTCTCCTTAAAATTAGAGTTTAAAACTTATTTATAAATTATAAATTAATCTTAAATTAAGATTTTTATATAAACTTTAATAGCTACTTATATTTATATTTGTTAATTATTATTAAGGTAATAAGAATAATAATAAAAGAAGTTCTAAAATTATAGAATAAGAGATAGTAGAAGATTATATATTAATAAGTCTAATTTTCATTTCTTATATTATCTTAAAGTAGACTAGCTAGCAGGAATTATATTTAATAATAAGATAGACCTAGCTCTATTAGATATAAACTAATCGCGAGGAATTAAATTTAGCGCTAACCTACTAATTCTTAGCAATTCGATTCTAAAAGTTAGAATTAAGTATTATAAAATATACTATTAATAGTAACGCGCTAAAATGCTAGGCGAGTTAATATTATAAGTTAGAATTAAATCCTAATTTAATAGTTAGTCTAATTAGATAGGATAATTACTTAGAGGATAAGAGGATTTAAGAGTATATTTAATTTAATCTTTATTATACTTAGGCTTTTTAATATAATATAAGCCTATTAAGTATATCTTAAATTATAATTTAACTTTAATATTAGGCTATAGTATATATATACCTTATACGCTACTATATAGCCTACTTAGTAGACCTTCCTTATAAATATAAGATAATATTAATATAATATTAGGCTATATCTTAATAGATATATATTATCTAAATACTTCCTTATATTTTCCTAAGTTCCTTAGAAATTAATTTTAATATATATATTACCTAAGATATTAATATACTATAACTTATATTAAGTCCTATTACTTAACTTTATATTTTTTATACTTCTAAGCTATTAATTTAAAGTTAATAATATTTAATCTTATGATTTTAATCTCTCTATCTTTCTTAAGGAAAAGATTTAAGATTATTATAATATTAGCTTCTCTTTATAATTTATATATTAACCTTAATAATAATATAAAAGAAGTCTTTTAAGATAATATCCTTAATAGATATTATTAAAATAATATATTATAATCTAATATAATTATCTTAAATATTAATATTAAATATTGAAGGCTCTTTATTAATATTAAAAGAGAAAGTTATTATTTAAAAGAAGAAAATAAATTAATTACTTTAATAACTTATATTAATTAATTTTAAAATACTTAAGCTATTAAAGTCTTAATAATAAATATAACTACTATCTTATTAATATTATTATATATATATATATATATATATTCTTTACCTAGAAAAGATATATACTTATAAAAATACTTTTAAAGGGGAGTATATTTATTAATTTTATAAAGTTAAAGTTAAATTTATTATATCTATTAAATATCTTATTCTATTAAAGTCCTATATAATTTATTATATAAACTTCTTAAAAGGTAATTTTAAGACTTAATAATATCCTTAATAATAAATTAATAATCTTAATAGAATTACTTTTAAATTCTTTAAATAAATTCTTTTAAATTTAATTATAAATTTAATTAACTGTTATCTCTTTATTTTTAAAAGATAGGAGATAATATATTAATAGATTAATTAAAAGGTCTTAAATTTTAAATCTTATTTAAAGGAGTTAAAGTTTAATTTATTACTTTTTTATAAAGAGTATAAAGCCTAATTTTTCCTTATAAAGCTTAAAATAAAGTTAAAAGTAAGATTTTAAATATTAATAATATCTTTAAAGAATATAAAAAAATCCTTATTTAAATTGTTATATTTAAAAATATAATATAATATAATTATCATTATAATAATTATTTAAACTTGTAAGGAAAGTCTTTAAATAATTTTGTATTAAAATTATAAATTAATAAAAAACCTTTAAAAGACTATATTTTAAAATTTAAAGACTTAAATATTATTAATAATACATAATTATAATTTAAAGGAGATAAATTAAAATAAAAGGTTAAAGATATTAAAGATAATATAATAATATATTTTATTATAATAAAGAAGGTTATATTTAATTTAATTGATACGTACTACGCGTTACAGCTATTAAGACCGTATTAGGCTTAACTTATCTTAGTAATTCTACTTCATCTACCTTATATTATATAGATAGCTTACCTCTTTATTAGTTATATTATAAAAACCTATATATACGTATTAATAGTAGTAATACTATGTTAACCTTGTTAAGTACTAGTTAATTACTTATTAAGGAAGATCTAGAGCCTACTAATACTAATACTAGACCCTACTAGCCTCTAGTAAAGCACGAGGTAAAAACCGGAGTTATAAGGTATTTATATCCGCTTATAAAACTAGATAAATCCCTTTAATCCTATAATCTTACTAGTATCAAACTAATATTAATATATTAAGATCTACCCCTTAAATACTAAGCTCTACCTTACTATTACTATCCTAAGGTAATCCTAATAAAAGGTAGTATAGCTTCCTAAATTTACTATTATTAAGAAGGTAATTACTAATATTACCTATTATTATAGCTTCTTTAGTTAGTTATAAAATAGTCGTCTTAACCTTCTAGTTATATAATTTTATAGAGATTAAATATTAATACTTAAGTCTTATTAATAAAAGTAGCTACTTTATAATCTTATCCCTTATAAAAGATAATTTTAGGCCTTCTAAGTAAAGACGTTAACTTTCTATAAGAGAGAATAGATAATATTCTTACTCCTCTTTTATTAAACCTGCTAATCTAATTAATAGTAAAGAATTTAAGCTATCTTAGCTATTAAATTAAGTAATTAATTAAGTATCCCTATATAAGGTAGCTACTTAGTTTAAATAAGATACCTTAGCTATCTAGTAGTATCTTAAGGAACCCCTACTATAGTTATATTACTAATGTCTACTAACTTAATAGCCCTTATAATATTAGGTACCTTAGCTCCTACCTTAGTTAATACTACCTTAGGAACTTCTTAAGGTACTTTATAGTCTACTAAGGAGGTAATCTATATTAAGCCTATTAAATCCTAGCGTTTTATTAAGAATATTAGTAGTTCTAACTCCTAACCTACTAAGGGAGTTATAGCCGGCATTAATAATCTAGTAATCTAATAGATTATTTAGGATGTTATAACTACTAGAGTTCAGGCCTACTAGGTAGCCTACCTAATAGAAGCTAGGCTATCCGGACCTATTAGGCCCTAAGGCCCCTAAGGACCTACTAGGCTTAATAGTAATAGTAGTAGAAATAGAGGTATATACTAGAATCCTAGTAATATCAGCTTCTTTAACCCCCTTTATAAAGGTAAATCTATTACCTTAGGTACTCTAGTAATAAAATATACTCCTAAAGAGATATATTTTTATAACGTCTACTTATTTCTTAAATATACTTAAGATATAGTAAGTATTAAAGGTAATAAATTAATTTATATTAATCTCTAGACTTACCTAAAAGGTACTATCCTATTATATTAGTTAAGTGAACTATCTAAGAATAATAAGAGACTTATAAAGTTAGGTAATAAAATTAATAAATAAGAGTAGATACTTATTAATAGATTTAAGTAACCTACTAATATTACTATTAATTAGGTATTATATAAGAGATATACTCTTTATAATACCTCTAATTACTAAGAGCTACGTAAATACGCCTAGAAGATCTTATAAGCTATTAAAGATATTAACCTTACCTCTATTAATAATTAACTTAATATAATTTATAATAGACTTAACTCTAAGCTCTATTATAATATCTACGATCCTAAGGTTAATATAAAGTTAAAAGATTTCCTAGATAATTTAAATAAGTTTAAATAGGACTAATAGATATATATTAATTATAATAAGAGGAATACTACTACCTTAAATAGTAAGGAAATCTTATTAAATAATTATTTAAGAAATAAATAATTAACTAGGAATAATTAATATATATCTTATTAAGGATCTTAATCTTATAGGTACTAGCTAAATTTCTAGTAGTAGTAATACTTTAATTATCTAAATAATTATGAGAATAATATTAAGGTTAACCCTAATAGGTAAATTAAGCCTTAAACGCCCCGCGTCTACTACCTTTACTAGATTATCATCTAATAATAGCCGGCCTTATAAATCTAGAGTAGTTAGGTTTACTACTTAAGTAGAATAATAACTCTAATAATTAAGGTAGGTAGTAATAGTAAAACTATAGCTAGCTATTATTATAACTAAAGGCTTACTATAATAAGGTAGATGAGAACCTAGAAGATATTCCTAAGGATAATTATAATAGAAGTTATAGTACCTATTATAATAGTTATAAAGACTAAGAATATAGTAATAATAATTAAGAATATAATAAGGCTAATAGCTTATACCTATCTAATAACCTTAATTAAGATCCTAATATCTACTTTATAAATCTAATTAAACTTTATTCTTATTAATAATACGCGGAGGCTTTTACCTCTAAAAATGAGCTTTTCTAATACCTATATATTAAATAGGTAAACCTAATAGAGTATACCTTAATAGAGTCTACTAATAAGGTAGATATATTACTAATTATTAATTATATTAAAATAACTAAAAGAATACTTATTAACTTAGATAATACGCCCTACTTAAGGAGATTAGGCTACGCTTTTTATGATTTTTATTATATAACTCTTAGCGTTATAATTAAGATAGAAATCTTTAAGGTATATATAGATATAGGCTATTTCATCGGCAATTCGGGGACCCCCGCCCTGGCAGCTCGGGAGGCCCGTACGGGTATACATGCGCCCGGGGGGTTATCAGGCTAGCCCTGATAGGAAATTACTATATTTTAGCGCGGTATTATAAACCTACACTAATTTTCTATACTATATCAAAATTAATAGCTAAAACGAACTAAAACTGGACTAGCTATAATTTACTAAAAACTACGCCTTCAAAGAAAAGAAGGACTTAACTTCTCTTAAGGCGTAGTTTTTAGAAAACTACAGCTAGCCTAGTCTTAGTTCGTTCTAGCTGTAATTTTGATATAGTATAGAAAAATAGTATAAGTCTATAACATCACGCTAAAATCTATTAATTTCCTATTAGGGCTAGCCTAATAACCCCCTAGTTCTATGTATACCTATACGGGCCTCTAGGGCTACTAGGGCGGGGGTCTCCAAATCACTAATATACTATTACTAATAGTATTAAGAATAGAGACTTCTATATTAAGTTATTTAACCTAACTAGATTAGTATCTCTATTACTAAGGCTAGCCGTATAAAGGAGGTATACGCCTAGGAATCCTAGGGGTATACGCCTAGGAGTCTAGGATATACATAGAGCTAGTACTTAAAGATAAATATTAGGTAGTAACTCCCCCACGTTTTATGAGTAGGCTATCACCCTAGTATCACCTAGGATCACCTAGGATCACCTAGGCTCACGCAACCCTTACCCACGTCGCACGAGCGTAAAGCGGCGCTCACCCTATGCTAGAAGGGGGGTGAGGCCGGGGTAGATCTTCAACTCGCCCTGTGTACACCCTAACGCCTAATTTGGACTAGGGTGTACGACGACTCTAGTCTTCCACGAGTCAACTACTTTCCACTTCCGTGCCACATCAATACACGCAGGCAATGACAAACGCATAAGAGCCTCGTCTCTCCCTTCGATAACCTACTCTTTTCCCTAAATCTACACACAATACTCTATTGAGGACTCGACAATCATGGCTGACTTTGTCCCGCCATCCGGGCCCCCACCACCCAGGGTGCCTGAGGGCTGGAAAGCACAGTGGAACGCTCAATACTCTGAATGGTACCACTTCTCGTTCCTTACTTCATGATATCTTCCGCTAACATAAGGACAGGTTCTACGTAAATGTTCACACCAAACAATCCCAATGGGACAAGCCCACGGTCCCCGCCTACCCCGAAGGCGGCGGTGCTCCAGCTGGCCCACCACCCGGCCATGGCCCAGGCGCACGCACCTACCCAGCCGGTGCCACGGCGGGCGACTCAGGCGGCTATCCAAGTGAAAAACTCAGCACCAACAACCCTTACTCGCACGGCCCACCGGGTGGCAGCAATCAACGTATCGACGAGGATGCGCGATACGCTGCTAAGCTACAAGCTGAGGAAGACGCAAGAGCCAGAACCGCGGGCGGCCCGATCGCAGACAGAGGAGAAAGCGACTCCTACTATGGAGGTGGTGGTGCGGGCATGGGTGCACACCAAGGCCAAGCTCCAGCTTATGGACAACAGCCGCAAGGCTACGACCAGCAGCAGCTTCCTCCGCGTGATGCCCAGAAGAAAGGCGGCCTTAGCGGCTTGCTTGGCAAGCTTGGTGGAAAGCAATCATCTTCCCAGCCGCAGCAGGGGTATGGAGGTGGATATGGCGGACAGCCCCAATACGCTCAACAAGGCGGCTATGGAGGATATCCCCAACAAGGAGGCTATCCGCCTCAGCAAGGCTATGGTGGATATCCTCCTCAAGGCGGCTACGGTGGTGGATACCAGCAGGGGCCTCCCAAGAAGTCCGGTATGGGTGGCATGGGTGGTGCGGCGTTGGGGCTGGGAGGTGGTCTCGTTGGTGGTGCGCTTTTGGCTAATGCTTTCGAGGGTGGCGATGGTGGAGATGGGGGTGGAGATGGAGGAGGTGATTACGGAGGGGGAGGAGATGATGGTGGTGGAGGAGGAGGCGACTAAAATGGTACGGGAGTGACATGATGGGCTCTATCGGATTGCATGCCGGGGTGGTCGGTAGAGCTATGGCACTGGCGAGTATGGCTTTCAGTAAATTGATATGGCGAAGCTTTGTAGATTGCTGACCGAGAATGCAACAAACCTCCTATCTCTTTCCAAAAGACTTCCATTCCAGTTCGAAACCCCCCGCTAGCTCCATCCTCCCAATGCTGGACTTCATCATACGGCTCCCTTTCTTTCCTATGATCCGTACCTACTTTATAATATTACATACCCTATAGATAATAATCCTTCATAACTTCTATCCTACCTTAAGCCCTACTCGAGCTAGTTTAGCTAGGGGTTAGTATAAGGGGTTAGCTATTAATTAAGGGAACTTAAGTAGTATTAATATTATCCGCCTACTAAATTTTACTTATATTCTCTATCCTTTTAAACTTTAAATTATATATATTTAATTACTTATTTTTATAGCCTAATATTATTAATATTATAATATATTTATTATTTTTATTATTATTAACTTTATATTTATCTTTCAATTAATTAGATCCTTTTAAATAGCTTATAAAAAGACTATTATTATTATTAAGATTATTACTATTAAAAAGATAATAATTAAATACTTTATATATATCTTTATTAAGTAGTCTATTAATAAATTTACTACTAATTAAACTATTACTATTAAGAAAGGTATAGTAATTAAGACTACTTATAAGGTAATAAATAAATACATTATTAAAGAGGATCTTAACCTTATTAATAATCTTATTATTAATAAAGATATTAATAAAGATATAAAAGAAAGTAACTCTTTAAAGATCTTATAAATAAAAATAATTAAAAAGAAGGTAAAATAATAATTAAGATATAATAAAGAAATAAAAAACTTATAAGATAATATAAATATAATATTAATTTCTAATTAAAACTTAAGCCTATTTATATTAAAGATATATATAATTATTAGTATAATTATTACTATTATTATATTATTATATTTATATAATCTTACTAGCCCCTTATAACCTTCTTAATATAATATCCTTATAAAATAACTATTTTAATAATAATAATAATATTTTTATTTATCTTAAATAAATTAATATTAATATTTATTATTAGGTAATATACCTTAAATATAAATTAATAATCTTATATAAGAATAATTTTAATTTAAGATCTTATTAATTAAATCTTTTATATATTATAATCTTACTTTAAATAATAAATCCTTTATTATTCTTTTTATTATCTATTTATTAACTTTAAATTCTAAGTAAGTTTATAAGATCTATTATATTAATCTTAATTTTAATAATATAAATAAGCTTATTAATATTACCTTTTAAAAGGCTATTAACTTAAATAATAAGAATACTATAAAGAATTTAAAGGACCTTTAATAATCCTTCTTAATATATAATTAAATTATAGCCTTTTTTATTTATCCTTATGTATAAGTTAATCTTTAAAATACTTTTATTAAAAATTTAACTCCTCTTTATTAAAAAGTCTATTATTTATATATTTATAATTATTAAGGCTTTTTATTTAATCTTTATTTAAATCTAAATTTATAAAGGCTAGGATCTATCTAATAATTAAAGGAAGAAGGATTATATCCTTATAAAATTAATACTTATTAAGTATAATTAAATACTTATAATATTATTAACTTTAAGATAATAATATATTAATATATTAATATCTATTTTATAATATATTTATAAAAACTTTAATAAGAATAAATATAAGAATATTATTAATTATAAATACTTTTATATTTACTTAAATTATTATAAAGTATATATATAAACTAATTATTATAATATTATAATAACCTTGATAAATATAATATCCCTTAATAATTATATTTTAAAACTTAGATATTAACCTTATTAATAAGATATTAATATTATGATTTTTATATATAATTATTAAGAGCTTCTCTTATAATATTATTTTAAATTAATAAGCTATTATTACCTTAATTAAGATTATTATTAATAAATAATTAAAGGTTTTAATTAAGATCTTACCTTAATAGAATATTTATCTTAATCTTAATCTTAATTATTTTATAAGGAATTAAAGTCAAATATTAAGGCCTTAAGTAAATCCTTATAAATAAACCTTATAAATCTATTAAATAAGCTCTAAATATCCTTATAATAAATATTAAGAAATAACTTATTTATTACTATTTAATAATATTCCTTTAATAGCCTTAGTATTAGTATATCTCCTTTCTATTAAGCCTTATACTTAAATATAATAATATTTTTAAATAAATATATAACCTCTTCTACTTTAAAGGATATTTAGTTAATAATTATATATTATATAATTATAATAGCTTAAAATATATCTTATTTAATAATATTATTAATATCCTAATTAGAATAGGCCTAAGGATAATCTTTATTAAAGGAGATCTTTTTAATATATTTAAATATATACTTATTATCCTATTAGATTAATAGCTATTAGGTTTCTTCTTTATAAATATATTTTATAAGGAATAGTTTTTATTATTTAAGTTATATATTACTCTCTTTATCTTTAACTTATTTATTAAAGTATTAAATTAGATCTTAATTATAATCTTATATTAAAATATAATTATCTATTATCTAAAAAACTTCCTTACTATCTTACCTCCTAATATAAATATAGAATTATATGAATAATACTTTAATTTACTTTATAAATAACTTAAACTTATAATCAATTATAAGAAAGATATAAAAGGGATAATAACTAATCTCTTAGGCCTAGAAATTAATATTATTAAGATATAAGCTTAACTTCTTAATAATAAGTTAAAAAGAGGAGAAGCCCTATTATAAATCCTATTAAATAAGACCTCTATTCCTAGATCTAAGCTTAACTTATTAATTAATTTCCTATTATTTATTATTAAGATTATTATTTTAGGTAGAGCCTTTATTATAAGAAGGTGTATATTAGAAATAAAGACGTAGATATATTATATAGATAAATAATATTAATAATAATATCTAAAATATATAATAGTAGGTAATTTATATACGTGCTAAGTAATCTATACTAAGACTTAGTTATATAACCTAGAGTTATACTATAATAATATATCTACTAAAATTAAAAAATAATAGCGTCCTTACTATCTATATATAATAGTAATATTATAGTAATAGTATATCTATCCTAACTAATTAGAGGTTATTACCTATATACTTATAGTCCTTCTTAGTATCGTTATTATATAGCTTATAACGAAACTAACTATTCTATATAAAGATCTTAGTAAATCCGGAATAATTATAACTAGATATTAGATAGGCGATTTCCAGTTAATTACTAATAATTTTGAAAATATATAGATCTATAGCGTTATACCTCTTACGGCGTAGTATAAAGCTATCCGTCTAAAGAATTAAATAATATGTAATGAAATATACTTATTATACTACAGGAGCGATACTACTATAATAAGTATACTAGATATAGGTATTTCACGGCCGTATAAGATAGCTACTCGCTATCTTAATAGAAGGAGTTATAATAGCTTAGATATAATATTGTTATTACTATAAGGCCTAATATAAGTCGCTATTACTAGGACTAGTAGGAGGATAGTAAGATATATAAAGATATATAAGAGAAGTACTAGCTAATAGTACTAGTATACTTTATAAGAGTAGCTCTTAGTACTATATATAGGATTATAGGCTATAGTCGTACTTCTCTATATAAATTATAAGACTAAGTTCTAATAGGAAGGCTAGTAACTAGGGGATTCGCTTCTAATTAGTTAACTAGCTTAATAGGATTAATTAATAGCTAGTAGCTATAATAGCTAATTAAGTATATTTATTATTAGTATAAAAGACTAGCGCTTTAATAGCGAGCTAGATAGCTTAATAAGCGGCTATCTATATAATAATAGCTTAATAAAGGGATTAATACTTAGTAAATAAAAGGCTATAAAGTTAGCTAGGAAGGTAACTAATACTAAGATATTTTATAACTTAGTAGGAGGTCTAAGTACTAGTATAAGAGCGGATTATACTATTTTCATATTAATAGTCTTATATATAGAGGCGTTAATATATTAATAAGTAGAAGTAACTAAGAAGTACTACTATATATAGATATTACTACTATTTATTAGAAATAAAGACGTAGATATATTATATAGATAAATAATATTAATAATAATATCTAAAATACATAGTAGTAGATAATAGATATACGTACTAAGTAATTTATACTAAGACTTAGTTACGTAACCTAGAGTTATACTATAATAGTATACTTAGTAAGATATATATACTAAATAGCTAATATAGATATATATATATAAATGATAATAAATAGATATAGGAGTAGATAGTCTATATATTAAATAGTTACGGAGTTATATAATATATTAAGACGCTACTAAGATATATAAAGAAAGTATATAAGAAACTCTAATAATTACCTATAAAAACAACGAAAAAGTAATATCTATATCATAATATCTCCTTTAGGATATAGTGGTAATATTGAATTATATTATAGCTAATTAGACGTAGTCCTATCTATTAGCTATTATTATAGTAACTCTATATTATAGCTAGAGGTAATATAGGAAAACGGCTATTACTTTAGTACCTTAGTATTATATTAGTCTAGTGATTTTAGATTAATTAGCTACTTATTTAAGTTTAGTACTAAATTGCCGCGCTAGGCCGTATCAGGTAAGCTAGCTTACTTGAGTTAAGGATTATATCTTACTAGGATATTATTTACTAGGGATATACTAGTAGTAATAGGATGTTATTAGCTATATTAGGGGTAAAGTCTCTAATATCAATACTATTTAAATAGTCTTAGAGGCTATATTCAGGTACTTATAAGGCCTAAGGAGGTAGGTAATCTAGAGAAAGTACTAAATAGTTATTAAAGTTTAGTTATAGTATCTTAAGGCGTAGTTTATAAGGGCTAAATAAGCTAGTTTCCTCCTAAATAATATATACCTACTATTAGCGGAGTAACGTAAATTCCTCCTAAATTATTATTCGGATAATATAGGTAAGTAGTAGAGATACTTAGTAGGTAGTAGTACTAGTATCTTCAGCGGTATTACTAGTAGGAGTTATAAGAATACTAGAAGCTAATTAGCTAGATCAATAATATAGTGAATTATAAGCGGCCTAATCGTTTAAGAAGTTATAAAGACAGTGAATAATCGATTGTAAAGTACTTAATAAAGAGGTCCGTAGTATTATTTTAGCTAGCGGAATTAGCGAATAATAATGTATTATAGTAAGGCCTAAATTATTATAAGTATTACTACTAAATATTATAAGAGGATATAGTTAATAAGGTATATATAATAAATAGCTAATATATATATATATAAATGATAATAAATAGATATAGGAGTAAATAGTCTATATATTAAATAGTTACGGAGTTATATAATATACTAAGACGCTACTAAGATATATAGAGAAAGTATATAAGAAACTTTAATAGCCTTTTTAAGATATCTTTATAATATTTTAAGTAAATAAGATTCCTATATTTATATTTTAATAATAATATAAGGTAGGATTTATAATAATAAAAGACCTTCTTATTTATATAGAATAAGATCTAATTAATTTATATTATTATTATTTATATACCTTATTACCTTTAGATTAATACTTCTAGAATTATTAATATAAGAGGCTTCTTATTAGAATTTCTAACTTAGGCCTTGAATATTAAACAGGTCTTTAATATTAAGACCTTAAATTATTATATTAGAAAAGATATTTAATTTAAAGAAATAAGAGCTAATTATATTACCCTTAAATATTAGATATTTAATATTATTAATAAGGTACTTTATATCTTTAATAATAATTAGGTTATATATTATAATCTTTTAAGCTATTTATTTATAGATTAATTATAACTCTCTTATAAGATATTACTATATTATTAATCTAATATAATATCTTTATTATTAAGATTAAATAGATCTATTTATATAAAAACTACTTAATAGATATACTTTCTTAAATATAATATAATAAAATTATTAATATATATTCCTAATTATAAAGTTTTACTAGTCCTCTTTAATATTAAGTTATAATTTATTAGAAGATTAATGTAAAGTTATATATCTTATAAAGACTATTACTTAATACTTATAATAAGGTTTAACGCCTAAAATATATAATACTTATAAAATATTAAGAAACTTATATATTAAATATTATATATTAATTAGTTATTAACCTTAATTCTTACCTCTTTATATTCGTTAATTAACTAGGTTAGTATATTAGGTAATAATTAGGTATAAGTATTAATAATTAAGCTATATCTTATTAATCTAAGATTAATATATATTAATATAAGATATAATAATAATAATATCTTTTATTACCTCTTATTATAATCTTATATAAAGACTATATTAAGTTTATCCTCTTATCCTCTAAAATAGACCCCTTTTAAAAAGGGGTAATACTTATTATTATTATAATAAATAATAAGGCCTATCTATTATACTTACTTTATTATCTATTTAGGATATTTCTTATATATCTTTTAAATCCTCTCTTTTACCTAGGCTACCTATTTATAAGATAATTAATTAGTAAGGTCCTTTAAGAGACTATTAAGTTATTAAGATATAATAGTTACTATTTAAGCTACTCCTTTTATTAGGAGGCTATTGTATAAGTAAGGAAATCTAGCCTTAATAATAATAAGATTTAGCTACTTAAATAATAGAAGTTAGACTTATATTTTTTATATATTATAATAAATACTAATTATATATTAAATACTTTTTAAAGCTATTAATAAAAATACTTAAATATCTAATAAATTACCTTTTATATAATCTTATCCTTTATCTTCTTTGATAGCTTTATTTTAGCTAGGTCTTAAGGGGTTTTTAAGTATTAAAGCTACTTTAGAAGGCCTTATACTTATTATATATAAGCTAATAATAGTAGACTAATTACTTAATACCTAAATAATAAGATATTTATATATTAATATTATTAGTAATATACCTTATTATATAATAAAATATCTATAACTTATAATAATATATTTATAATAATATTTATAAAAGGTAATATTATATTAATTAAGCTAATTTAGCTAGAAGTTAATATAAGAGGTTAATTATTAATTAAGGGAATTTAAGTAGTATTAATATTATCTATTTATTAAATTTTACTTATATTCTCTATCCTTTTAAACTTTAAATTATATATATCTAGTTACTTCTATTATCCTACCTTAGGATTATTTATATATATATAATTAGACTTACTTATCCTAGGACTATATTACCTAGATATAAGGGGTTTTTAAGTACTAGAGCTACTTTAGAAGGCCTTATACTTATTATATATAGGCTAATAGTAGTAGACTAGTCGCTTAGCGGCTAAATAATAAGATATCTATATATTAGTATTATTAGTAATATACCTTATTATGTAATAGATATTTATAACTTATAACAATATATCTATAGTAATATCTATGAAAGGTAATACTATACTAACCTTAAGCGAGTAATTTATACTTATATCATTATATAAATAATATTAACCTAGCGAAATCTCGTTAATAATTTAGTAAAAGCTAGCGTTTATTATAGTAGATTTTTAATACGTTTTATTCTAATATTCAAAGTTATAGGAAGTAGTAGGAGATAGGATATTAAGATATATATACTAGATAGTAGATTTACGAATTAGGAGTTAGGAGTTAAGGTAGTATAAGAATTCTATAATCTCTTCTTATTTTTAGGAGTTATTTAATTTCATTACTATAAAAGGTATTATCCTAAATAGATATATACTTAGAAGAGGCGTAGCCTTATAGGGCGCTAGTACTACTAAAATTTACTTCTATATTATAACGAGTAGAATATTATTATTTCGCGTTTCTAACGTTCTACGCTATAGGAATAGTATTTATTATAGTCGTAGGTTACATAATTAGTTAAAAGTATAGGTATTGATAGTAAAAAATATTAGTGCGCCCGATCTAGGTATGCGCCCGTTCAGGGTGACACCTTCTACAGATCTTGGTAATTATGTCAAACTAGGACGATGTTGGATATTTAAGTGATGGATCACTTGTTGTTAATAATCTAGAAACGTATTTCCCAGCAAGCAGGCTCGCTACATGATGTTATCTCCTACGCGTTATTTGTCTCCGCACTACAAGATTTGCAGTGTCTAGTACTCTCTCCATTTTCTATGCTTCCCTCGTCCGTGGAGCTTCATGGAATGTCCTAAGCAGTAAGTCATCCGCTTCAATGATCTGTAAGCCAAAATTGGTAGTAGTGATGTTACAGCAATTATAAACCCATGAAGGACCTATCCTTTCCTCAGACTATTATCAAAAACAGCCCTCTCAACCGGAAACTTCGTAACCTCCACCTTCCACCCCCCCTGAAAAGTATTAGCACCCCCAGTCCCACCCTCCCGACAAGTCCGCAAAACCTCACTCGCATACATATAAACGTCCGCGATGGAAACCCTAATCATACGATGGCGATCCTCTCGCACCGCGGACGACAGCGTGATAGTGCAGGGTCCGCGACGGCCTGTACGGAACTGCCATCCGTTCCACCAGTTGTACTCTTTGTAGGGATTGCCCTGTGCGAACATTTTGGCGAAGAGGGGTTGGCATGTTTCTATGGTGACGGTGTCGGTGTCGGGGGCGAGGTGGTAGCAGTCGATGCCGAGGAAGGTTAGGGGGGTGTGGGTGGTGTGGGTTGTGTTTTGGGGTGGAGATGTTGAGGCTGACGGTGGGGTGGTTGGATTGGGGTGTGGTGGAGGTGTGGATCTGATCGTGTCGGCGAGGGTGGGGATGGCGAGTGTGTGGGTTACAAGTGTGGTCAGAGCTGAAACGAATAGAATCGTATGTGAGTGATACATATACGGCTAAGGTTTGACTGAGCAACTGGGGAACCTGAGATTCGTACCAAGTTACCAAGTGGAAGGCTGACAGCAGCGACCTACTACTGGGTGCTATAATGTTCAAGATCGGCGAGACTGGCCTTTACTTGCGGATAATGCGCCAACAGCGCGATGCTTCGGCTGCCGAGAAGCGACGAGAAAGTTGGATCTTCGATGCTAGATGCGATCCATCAAATCTCTCGCGAAGTGAGGAAAGATAATGCTGTCATGGTGGGAAAGGTAGAGTATCGACTTCTTCTGAAGTGATGAAGTGTTGTCTCAAGTTGCCGGAGAGTTAATCTTGGCCTCTCATATCTCTCGAGGCGTCATCGCCATGAGTCCGTACTTCGGTGTCTGACTCGCGTGTCGAGGGATCGAGCGAGTGCTTGCTCGCAAAGCGTCTATCTTTAGAGCTTCAGTGACCGAAAATTGGCCAAACCATATAGACTTCGAGAACAAGTCGGGAGTGTCGTGTGCGTGTTTCTACTGATGTTCTGTGGGACCGCGGCCAGGCTTTGGTGAGGATGGTACCTGTACTGAGCTGCTAATAAGGGGATGGCTTGCCGTCGCTGCTGGCAGTTGGCTCGTCCTCAAGATTAGCTTGTGGATGTTTGTATACGGAATGAATGCGGTTAGCATCAAGATTCCCAGGTGGCAGCGAGCAATCTCATTGCAAAGAAAAGTGGGTGTGAACTCAAGCACTCAAAGCCACACGCAACTATGGAAAACCCTTACTTTGATCTGACCTCGCTGCCTCGTTCCATATATTCGTACCAACGTTTTCAGCAAATCTGGCGGCAATCACGGCAGCTACCGTGGATGAACCAGCCTTTCTGATAATCGGCGCAACACCCAACAGTCGCCCAATGACACTGTGGATGCCCTGGCCGCGGCCCGGGCCCAAAACATTCACGGATCCCGTCTTTGTGACCTGCCTCATAGATGCAGCAGTTAAATCGCGGGTGCTTTGAACACTGAGGTTTTCGGGGAGGCGGAGCGGGTATTACCGATGTTATTGTCGTCACCACCACTACTGGTGGCACCGACGCTGTTGTCGATGGCAAGTGAGTGACTGGTGTTGTGTACATGGTATTGATCCCAGGGTCTCCTGTCGTCCGGGTGACTGTGGTGACCGTGTACACTGAGGTGACTGTAGATATTGGAAGGGTGATCCATTTGGTGACTATAGGCCTCGGAGGTGGCGGTAGGGTTGGCAGTGGTACGTTGTTCCACGATAGGATGGTACGGTATCTAGTTGAAGTCGGAATTGGCGGCGCGTTGTCCGAAGATGATGACCAAACTGTATGGCTAATTGTTGGAATTGGAGCCGGTGGCATGTTGCCCCAATTTGTTGGCTCGATGATGTGCTGACTATTCGGAGTGGGCTGGTTGCTGGAGCTGCATCCCTCGAACGAGCAAGAGCCTTTTATAGTTGGCGCTAATGCGGACGGAAAGGCCCAAGATGACTGGAACGGGTTTGCAGTCGATATTATCGAACTTCTTGTGGAAGTAATGGGAGGCGCTGAAGCTGAAAGTGCAGCACCCGCAGTCGAATTCCTACTCGTGACCCAACTGGATGTTGTACACCCGTCACATGCGCAAGAACCAGTCTCCCTTGGCGGCAGTCTTGATAGAAAGGCCCAAGATGAACGAAACGGGTCTATAGTCGTGTTTAGTGAGTGAGTAGTGGAATCTCGTCGGCCCGTAATCCAGCTGGATGATGTGCACCCAACACATAAGCAAGACCCAGTCATGTTTGGTGCTAATGTGGACACCAAGGCCGAAGATGAACGAGATGCGTCTACATTCAGGGTTGAGGAAGGCTGGAAGGTTGTGCCATTCGTCCTTACTTTGACCTCTGACAACAACTGGGACGGAGAGGAGGGAGAACTCAGGGTGAAAGCTGACGATGTACTTATGTTACCGCCTTGCGCCGTAGATGAGGCCAAGTCGATTATATATTTATTCAAAATAGTGGTTGGCGGAGACAACGCAGAGAGAGTCGTGCTGAGGGTTAAATTGCTTGTGATGATCGACAAGCGTGATGGCGAGGCCGGTTCTGCATTCAGAAAAGACTGAGCGAGAGTGGCGTTGTCTGTTGGGCTCAGTACCGAATTGTATGGCCAGTGATTATTTGAAGAGGTGGAAGTGAGGCTCGTGGAGTTTGACAATCGTAGATTTGCCGGAAGTGCAGATGTCGCTGCCACCAGAATGGCCAGAAAGATGCTCAGCGTTAGAATCGAGATGGACGGTGATCGAGTAATGTTCGCCATTGCGCAGAGATTTGCAGGGACTTGTGATGATAGCTCAATGTTTTTCAATGTGCATGGATGAATAATGAAGGGGACGATGTCAGAAGTGGCAGGAGGGAAAAGGAGAAGAACAAGAAGAAGAAGACGCGGGGAGTCCAATATCTACTTAGGCTTTTGGCTGAAGGAGAAAAGCTGGAAACATTCATATTGACTCCACTTTTATTGCCCAGAAGGTACAAATTGCCAACGGTCGGAGAACCTTCGCAGATCTTGGAGAACATCTACTCAATTCATACTGAGCAACCGCTTCATGCCAAAGGGTGTAATTATCTTGCTCACAAGAGCAACATCGATATGCTGGTTTAGAGACACTGTGCATTCGATCATGGCAGTGACTCCATTGTCGTTGCAGAAATCGCCATGAAATCGACTGTGGCAGTCTCTCTTTAGTCCTATAGATGGACAATGCCCTGACCTGCAAACATCAGGGCCTCGTAGTTACCACCTTCAATCCGTCCATTCGCTCGTGATCAACTATCTTTTGTTGAGAATGATTGGCGAGAGGAACCAATTACAGGAATATGATAGACCAGAGTGGGACATCGGGCGACAAAGGCCCAGCGCAGGCAACAGATTGTACTATAGTACGTACGTTGCGGACCACGACTATTTAAGGCTGCATAAAGTAAAATACCTAGGGTAATACTACCGTTACAACCCTTTTGCCTACAAATACATCCCCTTTTGCCTACAATTACATCCCCCCTAATCGGGTTTAGCGCGGTGCAGGCCGGGCAACCTGTCAACGGGGTAGTCATCCGGGCCTAACCTGAACGTTAATCCCCGGAAGCAGCCCGGCGCAACCCCAACGCTGGTCCCCGGAAGCAGCCGGGCGCAACCCCAACGCTAGTTCCCGGAAGCAGCCCCCCGGGCGCAACCCCAACACTAGTCCCCGGAAGCAGCTGGGCGCAACCCTAATGCTATTCCCCAGAAGCAGCTACTAAGGCTGAACCCCAACGTTGTGCCCGGGAAGTACCCCGGATGCAGCCCCAATACTATTACCCGGAAGTAGGCCCCCGGGCTCAGCCCTAACGCTGTTCCCTTACCGCGTTCCCCGCCTGCACCGTGCTAACCCTAATCAGGGGGAATATAATCGTAGGCAAAAGGGGGATGTATTTGTAGGCAAAAGGGCTGTAATGGTAGTATTACCCAATACCTATTACTTAGATAGCACCCGCTGCTAGCGCAGAACCAAGCCGCCGCTTAAACCTCGGTTTGAAGTCTTGGCATTCCTTAGCGCCATTGCCGAATTTTGGATGTCATACAACATAGAACAATTCAAACTGGATTCAGCCCACTCTTCGAACGCTATGGCTGCAGTATATAAATCATTGTCACGCACGTCTACGAACAAGGTCCCGTCCAGCGAAGGGAGACGGACCAAGCAACGTGTATTGATCCTGACATCTCGTGGGGTCACTTACCGACACCGGCACCTTCTCAACGACATCTACTCTCTACTGCCTCATAGTCGCAAAGATGCGAAGCTGGACACGAAGACAAAGCTCTACCAGCTCAACGAGCTCGCCGAGCTGTATAATTGCAACAATGTTTTGTTCTTCGAGGCGAGGAAGGGCAAAGATCTCTACATCTGGATGAGCAAAGCGCCGAATGGGCCGACTGTTAAGATGCATCTACAGAATCGTAAGGAACTTACACATCCTAAGAAATTCAACTGACCTTCTCGCCTCGTACAGTACATACAATGGCCGAACTCCATTTCCCAGGCAATTGCCTCAAGGGATCCCGACCTATACTTTCATTCGACTCGAGATTCGACTCCGCGCCATACCTACTCGTCATCAAAGAACTCCTCACACATATATTTGGCGTGCCCCAAGGCGCACGAAAGACCAAGCCGTTTGTTGACCATGTCATGGGCTTCACGATTGCAGATGGGAAAATATGGATACGGTGTTTTCAAATTAGCGAGACTGCGATTTCCAAGAGCGACAAATCTACGGGCGAGCTCACGAACGGCACTAGCACTTCAGCAAAGCTCAGCAAGAAGCCTGGCGATACCAACATCAGTCTGGTGGAGATAGGTCCGCGCTTTGTGCTTACACCCATCGTCATACTCGAGTCGAGCTTCGGTGGTCCAGTCATCTACGAGAACAAGGAATTTGTCAGTCCGAACCAGATACGCTCTGAGCTGAGGTTAAGCAAAGCGGGAAGGTATAACAGGCGGAGTGAGCAAGGACTGGAGAGCAGGAATAAGAAGGGCGAGCTAGGGTTGAGGACAGGTGTTGGAGAGAAGGAGGTCAACGAGCTAGATGAAAGCGTTCTGTTCGCTTAGAAGCCGACTTTGCGCCCAAAATAACGTGAAATCGCTACCAGCTATCTCAAGACCATTCCAAGGACACCAACGTATACGACTGTGGCGGGTTATTATGGCATGAGGTCTGCAGTCATGCTTTCTAGCTTGAGTGGTAAGTTGTTCCGATGTCCTCGAAATTACCTCCGTCCATGCCTGGATATCATGTCATGGTAGCCATGAGGTCGCTCAATTCTCGGGATCTTCCAGAATTACGAACAGCAGAAAAGACAAAGCATCCCTACTACAAATACGCGGAGCTGACTACCGAAATCTGAAGATTCTCAGGTTTAGAGGCACAGTCATCAACCAAAGGAGAACCGACTAAGGTTAGCACGCGACATTGGGTTATTATGAAATGATCTAATGAGTATATCTTGACCAGAATCCCTGCCAGTAATGACCAACTTTCTGGGTGCGAGAGCTTTGAGTGAGGTAGTCTTCACACCCTAAAGTGGCAAGCTCAATCAATCCAACCGAGATGACCTTGTCACATCGAATATGATCTACCCACGTTGATGCAGAAGGGGTTGCACAATACATCCGGTAGCGACTCGGCAAATGGGATACTCCTACTTCTCAGCAGATCGTACCCACTCGTTCTCATCAGCACCCCTCCCAATGAACGGACCATAGCCTACGACACTGGTATTGAGACCCTGCACTCCCGTCCCCGTTGACGTTGCTCCGGAAAACGGCCGCTGGAGCTCTGAAGCTCGGGTGGTCGTATTCCGTATGCTGTACTTTCATGTCTTGCTCTCTCTCGTGTCCTGTCAAATGCTTACATTTCGCCTCCGACTCCGGGATTTTTGAGCCGCCTGACGTTACAACGCACGCACCAAGACCACCTGCCTAAGGGAGATCGAAGAGCTCTAGCTAGCTCCATGCCAGCTCTCTACTTTAGTGAGGTGGCTTTTCCGAAATCCCATGTGCCTAGGTCCTATCCCTCAAACTTCCACGTTGCCGCTCCTCCTCGTCCTCATAATCAAGATAAATATTCGCTTCAAGGCAATAAATTCTCTCCCCCTCCCTCGTCACAGCGTCGAACTTGAAATAATAAGGTCCCTATCCATCCAATTGAGCCGTCGCGATTCTCACACATATTCATTTGATAAACACAGCAGACTCACCGGAACAATAAACATAGGCATAACCCAACACGACATCATCACAAGCCCCCACCCCTTCACCGGCGGACACTCCTCCTCACGATGGCCTACAGGCTGATCAATACCATCAATAAAACCCCCACACCAATCCATCTTTCCGCCTTCAGACTCAGTACTATTACCATACCGCCCCATATAGTTCAACGTAGCATTCTGTGTAATGTTTTGGAGAAAGGTGCCTGAGGTTGCATGCGTGAGTTTTCGGACCAGGTTTTGGATGGGTTGCGATTCGAGCGTCTTACCGTACAGGTGGACCTCGAAGACGTTGTCGCTTCAGCAACGGTGTTGTTAGTTTTGTGGAGTCTGGAGGAGCGCTATTGGAGGATTTACATATGCAAAGGCCTCGGATAAACCTCCACAAACCCAATCTGAAAAAGATCCGTAGCGCGTGATTCATTACAGTATTTCAGTGGTGAACCTCCGGGGATGCTACCGTGGGGTTTGATGGAGGTAGAGTGGTGATGGCGGGGAGAGAGGGGCTGGGAGGAGGTATGGAATGATAGTGCTCGAAGGAGGGAGGTGAGGATGTAGTGCATTGTTTTGTTTTGATGAGGATGGAGGTGGTGGGGAGGAGGGTGGGATGGGGAGGAGTGGATGGGGAGGAGTGCAGGGGGAGGAGTGGAGGGGGGTGGTGTTAGGCATCAGCGCGAAGGAAGCCGAGGCGGTGATGGTGAGAGGATGTGAGCGATTTCGGATGCGAAGGATGCGGCAAGGATGTTGTCTAGTTGGGCACAGCCTTCAGCCCGATGAGCCTTCCTCCGTACGCAAAATAATAAATGACTACGAGAGTAGCTAGGAAGGACGGAAATTAGTTGTGATTACGACTCTCTTCCTAGTTGACTTTTTTATTTGTCATGGGGAGGAATTATGTGAATGAGTGAGGAGGTTGTAATCGTAGTCTTTCACTTTATTAATTGTTCAAATATCAAATTCAAGCGAGCCTCCGCTGTCTGGCGAGCCATGACTAAATATTTTGGACTTATATATGACTTCAATCAAAAGACATCTTGTACCCGACAAGATCGCCATTCCTTTTCTAAATATGACCCAATACATTCATGCCTTCCTCGCGCGCTTTTAAGCACCACTTGACTACCACTTGATGTCAGTGTTGCTGTCAGGGGTGTATAGCAACCGTTCCTCATCCCAAGATGGCGGCTTTTCTTGCTCATGCTCCCAGGATGTAGGCTCTTCCTGTTCATACCCCCAAGATGCAGCCACTTCCTGTTCATACCCCCAGACTGCTTCTTCATCTTCCGAAAATGCAGGCGCCTCCTCTTCCTCTTCCGAAGTTGTAAACTCTTCCTGCTCATCGTCCGAAAGTCCAGGCTCTTCTTCTTCCTCTGAAAGTACAGGCTCTTCCTCTTCATCCTCCAAAACTGCAGGTTCTGCTTCCTCCGACGACGAAACTGCAGGCTTTTCCTGCTCATCCTCCTGCCCAGCAGGGGTTTCCGTTTGCTTCATGTAGTATACTCTGATCTCCCGCCTCACGGAGATATGAACATACCTAGGGACTTTCTCGCCCACCCTTTCATAATATCGAGCCACTTCATCTCCGTCATTTTCGCTTTCAGAGTCTCCTGCAAATGTTTGTTCTCGGCCAGTCTCTGCCGGATTAACCACAGATGGGCAAGACGCTTTTCCTTTTCGGTAGCCGGTAGAAGGGACACCTAATACCTCAGTCCTGTCCATTTCCAGCATCTCAGCTTCGAAAGCATCAGCCAATGCCGTCATAATTTTGTACTCTTCAGCAGTCATCTTGGGTAGGTTGGGCATCTTACATATATCTTCCGTGTCTGGGAGATCAAAACGTGGATTCCAATGACTTACTGAATAAGGCTCCGGTACAGTCCTGAGTTTGGGGTGCATGGACGGGCTGGCGGTCTCGCGGAGGGAATCTGTGAGGTCTGGATTTGAGACTTTTATACGATCCGGTAGAGGGGGCAATGGTCGTGTTGGTGGAAGTTCCTGGGGATCGAATCCCCAGGCCATTGAAGACGAGCTAGGTGACTCAGTGGTTGGAGAAGGAGAATCGTCGAGCATTGGATTTGCCCAGTCAGATTCTGGTGCCGGTTGTTGGTGCTCGTCGACCATGAGAGGGTTCTTCAAGACTCGAGTGATAGCATCGCGTCTCCTCTCTGCACGTCTCCTGCGCAGAACGTCTTCCATAGGCGGCAATTCCTCATCGAGGTATTCATCCGCAAGACGTTTGAGTACACCATCCCTAGTGTTGCGGGTGAGATACTGCTCGGCGAGGATCTCTACCTCGACGGCCGCTTCGAAGTCCCCAAGAACCATGAGGCATTTGAATGCCTGATGCATCTGTCTCAAGGTATGCTCCAGGCCAAGGAACTTGCGATGAGCGGCAGAAACGCGCAGTCTACCCGCATAGAACAGACAGTCATTCAATAGATATCCGTACGGATCTAGGAAAACATCTTGCTTTGCTGTGAGCTTAAGGTATGCCTCTTTCCACAGAGGCATCTCACCGTGCTCTGGGATGGTCCAACCTTTATTGGCCAAGATCTCAGGATGGTTTCGCTTGGTGTACCGGAATATGGCTCCTTCGATGATGTACTGGATGCTAGTATATAGCTGCGTCATAGTCCCGCAACTTCTAGAGGTCCCAAGGATCTTGTCAAGAGCCTGGTAAACTTGAGGGTCATCCCGCGCATTGGTTCTGCCGGCGACACAGACAAGTTCAAATACCGACATGATATGTGCGTATACTTGCTCGTTTCCGAATACCTCTGGAAGTGTCAACCCGCACCGTATATCAATCACAGCCATGTTGCGTCGATGTTCAGCAGCATGCCTGATGTGATCAGCCATCACATAAACTTGGTTCTTGGTCCAGCCACGTTTAAGCGTAAACTCACCGTCCAGAAGTTTCCTTTGCTCAAGGAATTCTTTCTTCCAACTTGTGGTATCCATGACGCCATAGGACATTTCCTTTTCCACTGCACGATCGGCGAATTCAGCCTCCAGGATGGGGTACACCCAATTGAAGAAACGGTGTCTAAGGATAAACGGGATATCCCATTCAGGACCTTGTGGGATGTATCTTGGCTCGACCTTCTCCGGCTCCTCCGAGATGGGTGCGCTAGTCATACCATCAATGTTTGGACAGGGTGCCATCGGGATTCTTATGCCGCTAATTACCATCCTCTGCTGCCGGACGCCGAACCTCTCACGACGAAGGTTGTCCCAAACGCGTGTCTCAGGTTCATGCTGCCGAATATGTGCCCAAGGAATGTCGGTTGGCTGAAGGGACTCGCTGTAGGGCCGTAAGGGACTGACTGGAATCATTGCTATACGTTAGCGATATCAAACCTTATCAAATGTGATGTTCTCGAGTGCGGTAGATCTCGTCTTTGGAGGTAATTTGCTGACTTTGGATGAATGATAGAAAAGACGGTTTTTTTTACTTACGAAAAACGGTTCCCCTCAAACCCAACCTGCCCTTAAAGGTCTACGCGAAGATCCATTATCGTAGCCCTCAATCTATTAGCTCCATTGTCCTCCGCTACGTGGCCTCGAGCTCTTTGCGCTGGGGAGACTTTCACAAAGCCGTCGTTGCCTTTTGCGGGAGAAGTCTGCGGTTCCTTTATGATTACAATGAAATGACCGCTAGGGAGTGAGCTCGAAGCTGGCGACCAAGAAAGGATTAAAGAGTGTCTGTTGTTCTTTTATTTACAGCGAAAGGAATATAATTTGGTATTTATATTTATAGGCAACAAAGATCAAGAAACAACGAGGCAATAGTGAACGACTTTGTTAAAATGTGGGCTATTCGGAGACTTGTAGCCACTTCTTGAACAAAGAAACAGGTAGCATCGGGAATGGTGCATGGTCGTAATTAGAGCAAACACGCTAAACATGATCCCCACAACATGTACACGCAGTCGGCTCTGAATCTGTAAGAGACTGTAATGCCTAGTGACCCCCTTCGCGGATGATGCTAGCCGGATGTTCTCTGTCAGCGGTACTGCGTACTGACACTCGGCCGTAACGATCATGTTTTAGTGCTTATGCACTTTTGTGACATATTTTGCTTGTTGCAATTAATCTTCCTAGATTCAAACAGCAAACAGCCTTATGATCCTGGCAATCCGCCCCAATGGGTATTTGTGCCTCTAGAACAGGGATGTCGTCATTGATACCGATCGCATGCTTTTGATGAATCCGTCTGCAAACGGTTTACCATGATACAACAAATGAAACACATCTCCTTCAGTATACGCTACACAAGGAACAAACGATACACCAGCAAGTAGAATGTCCGAGAGATGTGCCATCCTAATAGCGTCTGCCGTGGTCGGGGACTGAAATGGATCACGACGTTGCCAGAGGAGCTGACCGCTGTGGGCCAACAACATGGACTGTCGTTGTTGTATTGAGTCATATCTGCCAAGCCAGCCAATACAGCGTTGAACCCTTCCCGGCTTTGAAGAATATCAACAACGTAGTGATAAGAAACTTTGAAGCGTTCATCATCTGGCTCGGGAATATTGCCGGAGTAAGCCAGAGAGCTAGTGTTGACAGTCGAAGCGTCACTTGACTTCGGGGTTAGTGTTGGGGCTGGGGTTATGAGAATTGGATAAGGAACGGGTATTGCTGGTAACGTGATTATAGTTAATTGATAATTGGCTTGTTCCTCAGCAAGCTCGCTTCAGCCTACGGAATTGTTTAGCAGTGGCTTGCGAGGAGCTCGGCGATATTGCATGATTGCTTGCTGAGGTTTCATAGGCCAAGCTAGTCCAGCTGGTAGGATTGCTGCATGAAAAGCGTGCAAAAGGCGGGGCTGAGTGCATGTATCCTTGTCACTTTTCAATCTCCGTCATTCTTATCTTGTCCTCTTCACCGACCACGATTGATGAAGAATCTAGCTTCCGGAGTCCAAAGTAGAAGGCTTTCTCTGCAATGGCCCCGAACGCCACCGTCCTCGCCGCCAAAAATGGAGTGGATATGGATGATTTGAGAGACCTTCCATCTATCATTCTTTACTACACCAAAGGCATCCTGTACTTCTTGGCCGGCGCTATTGGTGTGATACTGAGTGTTACTGCGGTTCTGACTTTCATCGTCCTTTTGGTCAAGGCCGCCGTGAAAGCTGTCACGCACTTGCTGAATTTGCGATCCAAGAGCAAGAAAGCTCCCCAAGCGGCGAGCGACAGTGAGGGTGTCCCCCTACAAGATCGCTTGGGTGGACACGAAGAGTCAGCCGAGCAGACATTGATCGGGAAAGGAGGCGAGGCGAGTACGGATGGCGATGTTGACGAAGGTTCTGAGCAACTCTTGGAATCTGAGCAGCTCCCAAAATACGATGGTATGTCTCCTTCTGGCCGAAGGCAAAGCTAAAGGCCGTCACTGATATGCCGCAGAAAGTCTAGTGTAGGGAGGAGGAATCTTGGTCGTGATAATTCCAACGACCTATAAGTGACGGCGGTCATGGCCGTGCTATATCCAAGCCTCATTCTGTTGATAGTGCTTGGGGTTCCGGAAACTCGAAGAATATGCGATCCTCCTCCCCAAAATGCTTGGAAGTACCGAGGTCGAATGGAGGAGTGCCTGTGATGTCGTGGGTATATTGACCTAGTGAGTATAATCTTCATGAAAGGAAACGAGAGAACGGAAGGTTTGTTTCATAGCCATCAAATGATGATCATGTCTCTGGCATATCAGCATGAAGAAGCTTCGATATTTGTGACGGCAATGTTTTCGAGTCAATCCAAGATCCAAGTAAACTCGAACTCGCATAAGCCGTATAAGAAATGATAGGTCTCTTCATATATCAACCTGCAGGTCCTCATGATAGCTGCATCTCCGGAGTGCCAAACAACTTCCCTTATGCCGTTGGTCTCAGAGCATGTACTGTATGGAAGTAAATGGCGGTAGATCTCGGCACGGATTTCTGGCGGTAGGCTCAGGATGTGAGTTCCCATTGGTCAGGTAATCTTGAGGCCGAGTAGTATAGCTGGATACGAAAGGGTCAAAGCCCACGATCGTGACGGCCTTCATACTTCCATGATGTATTAATTGCATGAGGCTAGCGGAGTGCCCTTAGTATCTGCTTTGCAAACCCCCGATCGCTGGTAAAGTCCGTAAAATATCAGAGCTTCTGCACCTGCAGACCGACACCTATAGTAAGATGAGATAGCTATAGATGTGCTCCTAGCTCTGGGTCAAATAACAGGCTTGTCTTGGGACTCTTTTCTGCACTAACGAACCTCATGCACTCTCTGTGGCGCTTTGAATAGTTTTCACCACCGGGGATGATTTCGAGACCGGCAAGCATTAGAGAAGGATAGCCGTATACGGATGCTCAGTTTATAGTCAAAGACTTTCGATTGTTGTTGATGTTAACCAGGCACCCAGGCACGCCAGGTGTACGGTCCTACCCGTACAACATAGATCTACTGGCTGTGCCTTGCGGTGATAGGCTCGAGGCGCATAGGTACTCGTGCACTCGTGGTACTGAAACCCCTGAAATGTACACTGAGATGGTACGGGCTGTAAAATAGGTGAAGTACTACTTGAAGGACACCAATACGGCCAAGGGAGAATAAAACATTGGTATCATGAATCCACCATCTCAGCTCTGCTATCTAGCTGCAATGCAAATATAAGCTCCTCGTACTCCGCTAACATAGCAACACGTACTCGTCCTCTGGCTCTCCCCTAAGCCAATCGCCACGTCGCTAGAGTCTCCCCGTACTT
>JAABUL010001650.1_pt1 | contig 40976 bp, 11 predicted proteins | sample 5559151 | NCBI WGS metagenome assembly JAABUL01 (sample SAMN10711876, study PRJNA513368) | rock metagenome | isolation source: Antarctica rocks | place: Antarctica: Victoria Land, Pudding Butte sud | reverse complement strand
TTTTGATGTCTAGATTTGCAACGAGCTTTTCCAGAAACCTCCGGTGAGCAGGAAGATGAGGCTGGAATAATGAGATGGTATGAAGGCTGGGCGTCCAGCTGTCTCTAGCTGCGAGCTTCTTCAAGTTCCTCGGCTAATTGGGCTACTGCTTTCGGGACTCGAAATAGGCAGAAAAGAGGAGGCAAAGATGCCATTTTCTATATACAGGTGTTTGGGCATCGACTATCTCGAAAAGCACCTTATCGTCGCCTAAATGCGTGCGAAAGAGGTCGCCAATAAAATAAGATTATTGATAGAGTTATCAAGATTGCTTCGAAGTCAACTAACTCTCTTCTATCTAGACAACAAAAGCAAAAGAAATAAGAAAGCAAAACAAAAGAGTCGAATACAATAAGAAAGAAGAGAAAAGAAAGAAGTGCAATAAGCAATTACTATACTAAATAGTATAGCAAACAATTAAATATTGCTCTCTTAATTTTTTTTATTCTTAATACTAGTTTCTCTATTTTATAGAGCTCTACTATTGCTTTCAAGACTTAAAATAGACAAAAAAAAAAGATACTATTTTCTATATATAGATATTTAAATATCGATTATTTTGAAAAGTATTTTATTGTTGTCTAAATGTATACAAAAGAGATTGCTAATAAAATAAGATTATTAATAGAGTTACTAGAATTGCTTTAAAGTTAGCTAATTTTCTTTAAATTTTAAGACAATATTGCTAAAATAAAAACAATAAAAACTAGCAATCTTAATAACAACGTAAAGTTTGTAAAATTAAATTAAAATTAATTTTAATATAGCAAAAATAAATATTAAACTTCTATTAATCTAAAAGTATTATTATTATCTTTAATATATTAGAATTGTATACTTTCGTAATTGTATTGCAACAAAAGAAATAACTAATATAATAATTATTGTAATCTAATAAGCAAAGTCTTTGACAAAAAATATTAATAATTCTTTTTTTATTAAAGATATTTTTGTTAATATTAAATAAAGAATTATTAGAACAATTAAATATTATAAGAAGCATTCTTCTTAATAAGACAATTGCACAATTATTATTATTAACAACAACAATTTTAAGAATAATATTTTTGCAAAAGAAATCTATTTTAAAGATAAAAATATTAAATTCGAATCTATTTGTTAAAAGTTTAATAGCTAATCTAGTAATAAATTAATTAACAAAGTTTGTATTGTTTAAATTATATATATTTTATATAAATTTGCTTGTTTATAAAAAATCTACAAAGACAAAGCAAAAGACAATATAAAAAGTAGTATCTAAATATATAGTTATATCAAATATAGATAAAATATTTAATAAAATATTTCGTATAATAGCTTTGTGTTTACGAGAAATATTGTCGCTTTAACAATACTTAATATCGCGTATAATATAAAGAAGAAACAAGCTACTAAAGATTATATAATTAAAATAGTCTCTATTAATATAAGCAAAACAAAGATTGCAAATATAGTTTTTAATAGTCTTTGTTTTAATACAATTAAATCTTAAATAAACAATTTAATTAACAAAATTTTAAATAATAATAAACAAAGTATTACAATTAAAATAAAAACAACAATATTGTATATAGCTTTTAAAGATAATAAAATAAAGATTCCTAATAATAGTAACAAATCTCTATTATAGAAAAAGAATTATATTTTGATTTAAAGATATCTTTGTATACTAGAAGTTAAAAGAATTGCAAGAATCTAGTTAATAAAATATACTAATTGTAAATATTTATTAACAATAGTCTTGTACTTATTGCGTAAAAGTAGATTAACAAAATTATTTAACTTAGAGTTAATTTAAATCAATTTTATTAGTATATTGTTAAAAGCAAAAAATATAACAATATCTTGTAGCAAATTTATAAAATTATTACAAATAAATTCTTTATTAAGATTGATAACAACAATAATATTATTGTTATAAATAATAATTTTGTTATCGCAAAATTAAGACAATTAAAGACAAAAAGTATAGAGAATCGCTTGTATCTTATATATATTAATATAAAAAGCTTTGCTTTTAATACAAATAAAATAGTATTTAATAAAAATATTAACAAATATACTATTTTTATAAAATATTTAGTAATTGTTTATATCTTAGAAACTAAATATATTTGTCTATATATAAAAGATTAATTAAGAAACTAAGTATTGTAAAACTTTAATATTGTTTTAATACAACAAAAAATAATATTATTAAGCTATATCTCTTGTTATTAAAGCAATAATATTATAATATTATATATTCTTTGCTAAAGAGATATATAAAATGCTTAAAAAAGCGCGTTCTAATACTATTACTTTAATATAAAAGAATAAAAAGTTTATTAAGATTTTTAAACTTTAATATAAAAGAGTTTTTATCTTTATTGTTACAATAACAAAATTACAAACTTGTTGTAATTTAATAAAAGACAAATATATTTTTATTGTTTTACTATTTATTTTAATACTTAAAAACTTTATTTATTAATTTAATTGTTTTTTCTTTTTATTGTTTCGAAGTTCTAAAAGATTGCAAAGTATATCTTACTCTTTTTAATAAAGAGAGATATTAATAAAGAATAATAAAATAACAAAGAAATTGTCTAGATAATATAGAAGAATATATTATTTAAAAAGATATATTAATATTTAATATAAAATCTTTGCAAATAAATCGAAAAGAAAAGAGATAATTTGCAACTCAAAGAGCAAGAAATTTTTTATATAGAAAACAAAATTTTACTAAAAATCTAACAATTATCGATTAGATATTGTTATTGTTATATATTTAAAAATATTAGCAAAATTCTTTTTAAAAAGTATTGTTTTTTGTTTTTGTACAATAAGAGTTGTAATAATATTGTCGATTATAATATATTTAAGAGCTTCTTAATCGCAAAATATATTATTATTAATAAAGATATTTTTAGAAAAGAAAAGATTATAAATGTGTCTCTAGTTATTGTTGTATTTTGATATAAAATCTAATAATAAATATATATATAAATTAGATAACAAAGCAAATAATATAGTTAAACAATTTGTTTACAATTGTTTATTAACGTCGACAATAAATATATTAAAAGCTTTATTTGCAAAGATATAATTTGTATCTATACGAAAAATATACAAGTTAATATATTTGATTTTAGCATCTTGTATAATTATATCTAAAAGAATAGAAACAAAATATTTATTAAAATATATTTTTAGATATTTGTATTACTTCTCTATTAATAAAAATTTACTTAATAACAAATTAAACTTATCTAACAATATTAAATTATATAGAAAATTCTTCAATACAAAGATTAACAAACTAGATATATTAAAAGATAAAAAAAACAACAAAATTGTTAAATATTATGTTACAATCCTGTCTGGGACTAGACCAGTATAAGAAATTCAGAGAACTTCGTAGTACAGAACACAAATACGTATAGAATCAGTATATTTAGTAGTTTTGACAACTGAATATACTGAATATTGCTCAGAATGTTCAGCATACTCAGATACTGAATATACTGAATATACTAAATATAGAGAATTTTATTTACTATATAGATTTTAAAACACAACTCTTTTATAGATTGTATTTAATTCAAAATAAATTTTTATTTATTGTTACAAACTATATCTAAGCTGCAATTTTTTATATCAAGTAATTGCTTATATTGTCTAAAAATATCTACAGATTTTTTCTAACAAATATCAATTTTCTCTGATATTTCTAATTTTTTTTAGAAAAGTAGCAGTATAATATTTTGAATATTTTTCAGAATATCTGTATCAGAACAATATATTTTAATTTTGAATAATAATTTTAGTTCTACAGCAAAAAACAAACAGTCTGCAATTATTTTAATAAAAGTTGACAACAATAACAACAACAGTAACAAAAAGATATTATCGAAAATCAAAATTAATATTTCAGACAAATATATAAAAAATCGAATCGAATTTAAAAATTAAATTACGCAAATTAAGATTTATTTTATATTTTATTCTGTTTTAGTTAACAGAAAAACTCTGTTAACTTCTATTTTTTTTAGAAAAAAAATACAGTATTAATTAAAATCAAATCTAAAAAAGTATTTTAACAATAACTCAGATTTTTCAGAGATCTTTATTAGTTTCAGTATTTTCAAAAAAAAACTGAGAAAAGTATTCGAAATATTTAATAATAAAAAAATTGCAAAAAAAGTTATACAATATCTGCAACAGAAAATCTTAGCAGCAGACTATATTGTCAGATTTCAGAAATATATCAATTTTGCAAATTGAAATAATATTGTACTAATAGCAATATTTAAGCAAAACTTAAAAAACAATATTAAAAATAAACTTATATATATCGACGCAAGAATCGACAGTATTCAGATTTTAATAGAAACAACAATTAATATAAATAACAGATTGTATAAACAAAATATAAAAAAAAAATACAATCAATTTTATAAAAAAGCAGAAATCTTTTTTAAATTAGCAATCGAAAATTACGCAAAAAAAAACTACTTCAAGAAGTACAGCAACTCCGACTATTGTAGATCTGCATTAATAGAGTTGAATTCGATTCAATAATACAAAAAAAAAATCAAAAAAAAATAACAAAAATTCGAAAATATACTATTTATATAGCAAACCGAATTACTTTGCAAAAGATTGTTGTTCAAAGAATTTGATAATTTTACAACAGATTAACATTATATTAAAAAAAATACTCGATAGTTAAAACAATATCAGAAAACAAATCGATATAGAAATAAATATTTCAGAAACTGAATTAAACAATAACTACTATTTAATAGAGAATTCAGATCAGTTGCAGAAAGTCCTAAATAAAATATTATTAGACAAAATATTTGTATCTATACAGAAAATTAATAAAACACTTAAAAAAACTATAAGAGCGAAACAATCAAATATACTATATTTTTATTCAGTAACAAACTCAGACAACAAATATAACTGAAAAAACTTTTACAAATGTTTAGACAATATTACGAAGCACTTTAATATTTTAATTAGTTTATTAAAGAAGAAACAGATTAGTCAAACTGTAAACAAATACAAAAAAAAATTAGAAAACAATATTATTACAGAACAAAATATTTTTAACAAAATCGAAAAATAACTGAACAGTATTAGTCTATCAAAAAAAAAAATAGAACAGACAAAGAAATATACAATATTTAATTAAACAAAATATTATAACAACTTCTATTAAATTTATATAAAAAACAAAAAAGAATCTGAATAATTTTCTAGAAAGCTATCTATTTTTAAATAACAGCAGAAAAAAACTCAGCGCAAACAAATATTTAAAGCAGAAATTATAGTACAAAAAAAGAGAAAAATTCAAATTTCTTGATAAAAAATATATTAAAAAAATACAATATACTAGTTTAACAGCAGCAACTAAATTTAATAGTATATATACAATATTTTATTATACTAGTTAAGATTAATAGCTATTGACTGACTGCAATAATCGATTCTGATACAACAGATAATTTTATAGTCAAAGTTTTAGTAAATAGAAAAAAATATTTTATTCAAAGAAAGTCTGATATCTACAATCTGATAGTTGTAGATAGAAATCTATTATTTAACAGAAATAAAAAAATAAATCAAAAAACAAAATTACTATCGATAGCTATTCAGCAACATTATAAGAAGTTAACTTTTGATATAGTAAAAATAGCTATTTACAATATTGTTTTAAAAATATTTTGATTGAAGCAGTACAATTCAGAAGTCGACTGAAATATTCGCAAACTTCGATTTAAACAATATAATTACGCAATTTATATTCAGTCTACGTATCGACAGTGTTCAATAATAAATAAGAGACAGAGTCGAAATCCGATTGCAAGATACAAACTTGTATTCTTGTACAAGAACAATTACAATCAGTTCAACTCGACAGATATCAGCAAGAATCAGCAGAACTATAAAGTCAGAGACTACTGCTTTCGGGACTCGAAAAGTGCAGAAAAGATCTGGCAAAGATTCAGAAAAGATGCGGCAAAGATGTCTATTTTCTATATACAGATGTTTGAATATCAGCTATCTCGAAAAGTATTTTACCGCCGTCTAAATGTGTGCGGAAGAGATCGCCGGTAGAACAAAGCTATCAGTAGAATTATCAGAACTGTTTCGAAATCGACTAATTCTTTTCTATCTAAACAACAGAAGCAAAAAAAAGTAGAAAAATAGATTAAAAGAGTCGAATACAATAAGAAAGAAAAGAAAAGAGAAAAGTGCAATAGACAATTGCTATACTAAATAGTATAGCAGACAATCAAATACTGCTCTCTGAATTTTTTTTATTTTCGGCACTAGTTTCTCTGTTCTGCAGAACTCTGCTACTGTTTTTGAAACTCGAAAAATGCAGAAAAGATCTGACAAAAATTCAGAAAAAATACAGCAAAAATATCTATTTTCTATATACAAATATTTGAATATCAACTATCTCGAAAAGTATTTTATTGCTGTCTAAATGCGTGCGGAAGAGACCGCCGATAGAACAAAATTATCGACAAAATTATCAGAACTGTTTCGAAGTCGACTAATTTTTTTTAAGTCTTAAAACAATATTGTCAGAACAAAAGTAATAAAAACTAGCAACTCTGATAACAACGCGAAATCTGCAGAATCAAATCGAAATTAATTTCGATATAGCAGAAATAGATATTTGATTTTCAACAATCTAAAAATATAATTATAGTCTCTGATATATCAGAATTGCGTGTCTCAGTAACTGTATTGCGGCAAAAAAAATAACTAATATAGTAATTATTGTAATCTAAAGAGCGAAACTTCTGACAGAGAACGTCGGTAATTCTTTTTCTATTAAAGATGTTTTTGCCGATATTAAATAAGAGATCGGTAGAGCGATCAGATACTATAAAAAGTATTTTTTTTAAAAAAACAATTGCACAATCGGTATTGTCGGCAGCGGCAATTCTAAGAGTAATATTTTTGCGAAAGAAATCTGTTTTAAAAACAGAAATATCGAGTTCGAATCTATCTGCAAGAAATTTAATAGATAATCTGATAATAAATCAATTGGCAAAATCTGTATCGATTAAATTGTATATATTCTATATAAATTTATCTGCTCGCAGAAAGTCTGCAAAAACAAGACAGAAAATAGTGTAAAAAATAGTGTCTAATTGTGTAGTAATATCAAAGATAGACAGAATATCTAGTAAGATATTCTATATAATAATTTTGCGTTTACAAAGAATAATATTGTTCTGACAACATTTAATATCGCGTATAACGCGAAGAAGAAGTAAACTACTAAAAATTGTATAATCGAAATAGTTTCTATCGATATAGACAGAACAAAAATCGCAAATATATTTTTTAATAGTTTTTGTCTTAATGCGATCGAGATTCAGACAAGCAGTTTAACTGACAAAATTTTAAATAGTAGCAGACAGAATACTGCAATCAAGATAAAAATAGCAGTATTGTATATAGTTTTTAAAAATTGTTGAATAGAGATCTTTTGTAGTAGCAGCAAACTCTTATTATAGAAAGAGAGCTGCATTTCGATCTAAAAATATTTCGATATATTAGAAATCGAAAAAGTTGCAAAAATCTGAACAGCAAAATATACTAACTGTAAATATTTGTCAGCAATAGTTTTGTATTTATTTTGTAATAGTATATCTGCAAGATTGTTTGATTTAGAGTCGATTCAAATCGACTTTATTAGTATATTGTTAAAAGCAAGAATTATAGCAATATTCTGCAGCAAATCTATAGAGCTGCCGCAAATAGATTCTTTATTAAAATCGGTAACAACAGCAGCGTTATTGCTGTAGATAATAATTTTACTGTCGCAAAAACAAAACAGTTAAAAACAAAGAGTATAGAGAATTGTTTTTATTTTGTAAATATTAATATAAAGAGTCTTGCTCTTAATGCAAGTAAAATAGTGCTCAGAAAAAATATCGATAAACATGCTGCTTTTATACAGTATTCAGTAATTGTCTATATTTCAGAAATCGAATATATTTGTTTATATATAAAAGATTGAACGAAGAGCAACAAACTGTAGAATTTTAATACTGTTCTATCGGAACAGAAAATAATGCTATCAGATTATATTTTTTGTTATAGAGACAATAATACTGTAATATTGTATATTTCTTGCCAAAAAGATATATAAGATACTCAGAAAGACGCGTTTCGACACTATTATTTTAATATAAAAGAATAGAAAGTCTATCAGAATTTTCAGACTTTGATACAACAGTATTTTTGTTTTTGTTGCTGCAACAACAAGATTACAAGCTTGTTGCAGTTTAACAGAAAATAGTTGTATCTCTATTGTTTTACTATCTATTTCGATACTCAGAAATTTTATCTGAAAATCTGACTTTTTTTTTTTTTATTGTTTCGGAGTTCTAAGAGATTGCAGAGCAGATTCTACTTTTTTTGATAGAGAAAAATATCAGTAAAAAATAATAGAACAGCAAAGAAATTGTTCAGATAATACAGAAGAATTTGTTATTCGAAAAAATATATTAATATTTAATATAAAATTTTTGCAAATAGATCGAAAAAAAAAGAGACAGTTTGCAGTCCGAAAAGAAGAAAATTTTCTATATAAAAAATAAGATTTTACTGAAAATCTAACAGCTATCGATCAGATATTGCTATCGCTATATATTTAAAAATATTAGCAAAATTCTTTTTAAAAAGTACTGTCTTTTGTTTTTATATAATAAGAACTGCAATAGTATTATCGACTGCAGCATATTCGAGAGCTTCTCGATTGCAAAATATATTGTTATTGACAGAACTGTTTTTAGAGAAGAAAAGATTATAAATATGTTTCTATTTATTGTTGTGTTTTGGCACAAGATCTAACAGTAAATATATATATAGATTAGATAATAGAGCAGACAGTGTAGTTAAACAATCTGTCTGTAGCTGTTTATTGATATCGGCAATAAATATATCAGAAATTTTGTTTGCGAAAATATAATTGATATCTATACAAAAAATATACAAATCGATATATTCGATTTTAGTGTTTTGCATAATTATATCTAAAAGAGCAGAAACAAAATATCTATCAGAATATCTTTTCAAGTATTTGTATTATCTTTTTACTAATAAAGATTTATCTGACAGCAAATCAGATTTGTCTGAAAATACTAAATTATATAAAAAGTTCTTCGATACAAAAATCAGCGAGCTAGATATGTCGAAAAACAGAGAAAACAACAAAACTGTCAGAAATTATATTTTATTAAAACAACAATTAGAATTGTAAGTCTTCTGACAAGATATATATATATACTTATATCTGCAGTTGATACTGTTGCTGCATTCGTTATACTTGATCTACTGGCGACAGATATTGTTTGTAATAGTAAGTTGTTTATTAAATACAAATATAGAAATATTTTTGACAGAGCTGACAGTAGAATATAGTTTTTGCAAAAATACTGACAAAAATAAAGAATCGAACTGCTTTTTAGAAATATCAGCAAGCTTTTATTTTGTCTCGAAATATATTAATATTCAATATAGAGAATTGTTCTGATCTATTCGAATAATACAAGTAACAAACTTTTGATAATACAATCTGATAAAGACAAAGCTCTTGTAGTCTGCTATACTTATTATATATTAACAATAGAGAGTAATATTCCGATAGAGTTTCTATTTTATTGTCAGATACAAAACAAAGCTAAAAGCAATAAAAATATAAATATTGAAAACACAAATCAAATTCAGAAATTTTTTTGTATCAGAAGAATCGAACGCGTCTGTTATTGCAACAAAGAAAAAATCGACAGTAAATTTTATAATATTTTTAATATCTAGTCTGTTATAGAAGATATTGTTCAGATAACAACGCAATATACTAGAAAATATAGCAGCAAAAATATTGAGTTCGAACACTGTTTCGACAGTACAACTTAACAGCGTTATCGAATTAACAGAAATTATAGAAGCAGATATATATATATTATCTATTGTCAGATTCTGCAATTGAAGCTTCTGAGCAGCAAAAATTGCTTTTGCTGCTGCTATCTGTTTTTGTGCAGTAATCTTTTTTGCTACTGTTTTAACTCTAAGACAAAAAGCAACAATCTTATTGTTTAAAACAGTGTTCTGTTTGCTGTCTCTTTTTTGCTCGGACAAAGATAGCGATAAAAAATAAGAAAACTGTAACTGCAAAAAAGAAAACAATAATCGACAACAATATAAAACATTTTTGAATATCTGTTGCAAAAAAATATCGAATTCTGCGTCGAAACAAGTATTCAGCTGCATTTTAGAGACAGATTTTCTAATACAAAATATGCAACAAGTATTAGACAGCTTCTTAACAACAGTTGTGTCAGCAGTTTTGCTCTTACAAGATACTATAACAACAAAAAGACAACAAGTAAAAAAATAGTGTAAAAGATAGAAGAAACAACTGCAAAACAGTAATAAAAGAGATAAAGAAAACAACTGCAAGACAGTAATATAAAAGAAACAGCTGCAAAAAACAGTAATATGCGCAGTAATCAAAAGAGCCGAATACAATAAGAAAGAAGAGAAAAGAGAGAAGTGCAATAAGCAATTGCTATACTAAATAGTATAGCAGACGGCCAAGCACTGCCCCCTGAATCTCTCTTATCCCCGGCACTAGCCCCCCTGTCCTGCAGGACTCTTAAGTGAAGGAGATAGCGAATCTTCTGAGAATCTTGGAATATCTGGTAAGACAAGAGAACCGCTGAAACACATATTACAGATATACAACAGTTAAAAATATCTGTTTTAAGAAAAAAAGACGGCAAAAACTCTATCTAAACATTAATTGTAGAATTACAAAATCAAACTTGAATTAGACAAGCAATCTACATTTAAATCTATTTATATTTTATCGAAAAAAGAATTGTTAACTCTTTGCAAATATCTGACAGAAAACAAAAAAAAAATTTTATTAGAAAATTTTAATTACAAACAGAATATTCGATTCTCTTTATATTCAAAAAAAACAACAAACTTCGCTTATATATTAATTATCGGAAGCTTAATAATATAACAATTAAGAATTGTTATTTACTATCAAATATCAGCAAATTTCAGAATCGATTATTCGAAACAAAATATTTTATTAAATTGAATCTACAAAAAGCGTACAATTAAATTCAAATAAAAGCAGAAAAAAAGTAAAAAACAGTTTTCTATATACAATATAGATTCTACAAATATCTGATTATATTGTTCGAATTTACAAATACTTCAGCAATATATTAAAAAGTAATTAACAATATATTACAACAATATTTGAATATATTTGTTATAGCTTACTTGAACAATATTATAATATACTCAGAAATACTGAAGCAATATATACAGTATATATTTCAGATATTGAAATGTCTGAACAAAAGAGATTTATATTTTAAATTAGAAAAATATAAATTTTATTAAAAAGAAATCGATTTTCTAGAATTTATTGTAGAACAATACAGAATTCGAATAGATTTAAAAAAACTTAAAATAATAAAAAAATAGTTAATATCAATTAATATCAAAAATATACAAGTTTTTATAAAATTTGTTCAGTACAACAAGAAATTTATCAAATTTTTTTTAAAACAATTAGTATTACTAACAAATCTAATCAAAAAAAATATATTTTGAAATTAAAAATTCAAAGAAGAAATAGTATTTCAGAAACTGAAAACAGAATATTTGAAAAAATCAGTATTCAAAATATTCGATTTAAAAAAATTAAATCGAATAGAAATCGATATATCAGATCTAGTTATCGATATATATTACAATTAATAGTATAATAGTATATAATATTTAGTAGTATACTATTCGAGAAAACTTTTGTCAGCAGAACAGAATTACAATATTTATAACAAAAAATTATTTGCAATAGTAGTATTTTTTAAAATATAAAAAATATATATAGAAGAAATATCCGAGTTTACAATTCTAACAGATTATAAAAATCTACTGTATTTTATTACAACAAAGAAGTTAAACAGAAAACAGATACAATAATCTGAAAGACTAGAATAATATAAATTTAAGATACTGTATATTTCAGACAAAAAAAATAGCAGAGCAGATATATTTAGTAGACAAAATAATTATATAAAAATAAAAAAATTGTTTAATTACAGTATACTTAAAATTAATAAAAACAAATTACTATCGACAAACAAACACAAACTGAATACAATTTTACAAATTCTCAGAGACAAATCAGAGAAATTTTTAGTCCAAAAAAAAATTTCAAATATCTATTAACAAAATATACAAATATATTAAAAAGTACTATAACAGATTACTGCAAGAGTATTCGAAAATAATTAAAAAAATTTAGTTTTTATATTAGTATTATCAGTTTTTTAATATAAGACAAGCTGTCGAGATATATATTAAACAATATTTTAGCTGTCAGCAGAACAAATATAATATATATATAAACTATAGCAAAATTTAATATCAGAAACTATCTGAAGTGTTATAAAATAAAATTACAATAGATTTTATTATTAAATTGTCTAAATTAATAGATTCAGCAACTAAAAAACAATATAATTCGATACTAGTAATAGTTAACAAACTTACTAAGTACTTATATATTATTGCATTTAGAGAGACATTTAATATAGAACAACTGAAATATATTGTACTCAATCGATTAATTAAATACTATAGTATATTTAAAAAACTAATCAGTAACAGAGACAAGCTCTTTATATTTAACTACTAAAAAATATTAATTTCAATATTAGATACAAGATTTTGTATATTAACTGTCTATTATTCGATTACAAATAGTCAGACAGAACAAACAAATCAGAGTCTTAAACAGTATCTAAAATACTATATTAACAGTATTTATAGCAACTGAATATTATTTTTATCTATAATATAACTGATATTAAATACAAAGATATTCGATACAACAAAAATTATACTATATTTTGCAAACTATAAACAAAAATCTAATCTCTTTAAAAAACAATAAAAATATCTAGCAGTTCAGTCAGCTCTGAAAAGAGTAGAAATATTGAAAAAAATATATAATAATATTGTTAATATGCAGAACAGATCTGCAATATATTAAAAAAAAAAAAAAAAAAGTATCTTAATTAAAAAAAAAGGATAAGATATATTTTCTAACAAAAAATCTGAAAATAAAAAAATTCAGAAAAAGAAAATTGAATTATATTAAAATCGAATTATTTTTTATTAAAACAGTTAAAAAATCAGTCAATTACAAACTCGATTTATTTAAAAATATTAAAGTATTTTCAGTATTTTATATATTATTGTTAAAATCAGCCGATTTCAGTATATCTATATAGAAAATATTTTATTACAAAATTCAGAAAAAAAACAAATACAAAATAAAACAAATTCTAAAATAACAAAATCAGAACTATCTAGTCAAGTAAAAAAAATATTTTATTTTTAAAAATATATAGAAATCTATTAACAATCTCGATAGTTGTAATATTTTTATTTAAAAATTTTATCAGAATTTGCGACAGATATTTTTACAATATTTCTAAAAAAGAAAAATTTACGCAAAAAATTATTAAACAAATTCGAAAATATAAAAGACAGAGCAAAGCTGAACAAAAAAGTAACAAATAACTGTTGTATTTTCTTTTTTTTTTGTATTTGTTTGTTTTCAGTTCGAGAATATTTCGAGTTTTTATATTGTTTATTTTCTTTAAACAATATAGTCAGTATTTTTTTTGTTTACAAAAACAAATAGTTTTTGTCTCTGTATTCAGAATTTTATTATTCAGTTTCTTTATAATATTCAGAGTTTTATCTATTTTCTTATTTGAAGAAGTCAGATCGCATTTTCGATTAAATTGTTTGTATTTAATACAGTAAAAAAATTTACAAATAACAAAATATTTTATATTTTGCAACAAATAAGATTGATAGATACGTATTTTAATACAACAACTCAGATTTTTTTTTTAACAATAGTATTATAACAACGTTCTAAGCTGAAAGCGATCTTAGATATAGTTAAAAAAAAAAATTATTTTCGAAACAAAAATATCCGAGAAAAAAAATAATATTACAATTCTGTCTGAGACTAGATCAGTATAAGAAATTCAGAAAATTTTGTAATATAGAATACAAATATATATAGAATCAGTATATTTAGTAGTTTTAATAACTGAATATACTGAATATTGCTCAGAATGCTCAGTATACTCAAATACTAAATATACTGAATATATTAAATATAGAGAATTTTATTTACTATATAGATCTTAAAACACAACTCTTTTATAAATTGTATTTAATTTAAGATAAATTTTTATTTATTGTTACAAACTATATCTAAGCTGCAATTTTTTGTATCAAGTAATTGCTTGTATTGTCTAAAAATATCTACAGATTTCTTCTAATAAATACCAATTTTCTCTGATACTTCTAAGATCTCTTAGAAAAGTAGCAGCGTAATATATTATATCTTATTAAGACAACAATTAAGATTGTAAATTTTCTAATAAGATATATATATATATTTATATTTGTAGTTGTTACTATTGTTGTATTTGCTATATTTAACTTATTAATAATAGATATTGTTTGTAATAATAAATAATTTATTGAATACAAATATCAAGATATTTTTTGTAAAGCTAGTAAAAAAATATAGTTTTTACAAAAATACTAACAACAATAAAGACTCGAATTACTTTTTAGAAATATTTGTAAATTTTTACTTTATTTCGAAATAAGACAATATTTAGTATATAAAAATTATTTTAACTTATTTAAATAACGCGAGTAACAAACTTCTAATAATACAATCTAATAAAAACAAAGATTTTGTAGCTTGTTATATTTATTATATGCTAACAATAGAAAATAATATCTTAATAAAACTTTTATTTTATTATTAAATACAAAACAAAATTAAAAGTAATAAAAATATAAATATCGAAAATACAAAGCAAATTTAAAAGACTTTTTGTATTAAAAAAGTTAATTGCGTTTATTACAACAACAAAAAAAAATCGATAATAAATTTTATAATATTTTTAATATTTAATTTGTTATAAAAGATATTATTTAAATAACAACGCAAAATATTAGAAAATATAGTAACAAAACTATTAAATTTAAGCAAGAAGTTTATTGTAAAAGCATTTATTAATATTTTTAAATTAACAAAAGTTATAGAAGCAAATATATATATATTATTTATTATTATATTTTACAATTGAAGTTTTTAGACAACAAGAAACTCTTTTGTTGTTATTATTTGTTTTTGTACAATAATTTCTTTTGTTATTGCTTTAGCTCTAAGACAAAGAGCAACAATCTTGTTGTTTAAAATAATATTTTGTATATTATTTTTAAATTATCTTTTTAAATTTCTAGACAATAATAATAATAAAAAACAAAAAAATTGTAAAAAACAAGAAAATTGTAAAGAAAAAAATAATAATCGACAACAATAAAAAATATTTTTAAATATTTGTCGCAATAAAGTATTAAATTTTAATTTAAAACAAATATTTAATTGTATCTTAAAGACAAGCTTTTTAATACAAGATATACAACAAATATTAAATATTTTTTTAAAGACAATCGCATTAGTAGTCTTGCTTTTACAAAATACTATATTAACAAAATACAACAATTAAGAGAATAGAGTAAGAGATAAAGAAAATAATTGCAAAACAATAATAGAAGAAAACAATTGCAAGACAATAATATAAAAGAAACAACTATATAGATAGTAATATATACGATAAACAAAAGAGTTGAATACAATAAGAAAGAGGAGAAAAGAGGGAAGTGCAATAGACAATTACTATACTAAATAGTATGGCAAACAATTAAGCATTGCCTTCTTGTTACGAGCCTAGCGGTATATGGGATACGCAGGGGAGTAGAACCAAGCACAGATACCCGCATATATTCTATCAGCTCTATCAGAAGAGCAAGAAGAGATTGCTCTCTCTGCTCTTTCAGAAGAGCAGAGATAGCATTGCTCTATAGCTCTATCAGAAGAGTCAGAAGAGCAGAAACAATTTTATAAGTATATAGATCTTCTAGGACACGACTCTCTTATAGATTGTGTTCAACTTATCTATCAAGTTATCTTCTATTATTGATACAAGCTGCAAATTCTTGTTACCAAATAATTGCTTGCATTGCCTGAAGACGCCTACAGACCTCTCCAATAGTACCAACCTACTCTGATACTCTAGTCGCCTAGATAGCAGCGTAACACTTCTTAATCTCCCTTATTCTTGGCACTAGCCCCCTTGTCTTGCAGGACTCTTTATTGTTAGTCTCCGCACAGTTGTACTTTACTTTCTGCATAATATTTGTTGTTCGAAACAATTGCATCTTGATTCGATTGTATAGCTATCAATACTTAAGTTGTGTAATTTATGTTGCTCAAGTTCCTCCTAGTTATATTTAGAGAACAATTCCCTAGATGTAACACTAAACACATATCTTTCAAGCCGATCTTTTGTTCAAAGATAAGAATGTTTGATCGCTCAAAATCTTTGCGACAAGTCTTCGTGCAAATGCTACTTACATTAGATTGATAAAGAGCGACATAACAAATAATACTAGGGTTAATCAATGGTTGAAGAATAGTAGCTAAGTCTTATTAGTTTGAACAAGTTGTCGACGCATTATAATTAGTCTTCTTAATCTTTTAGCGCTTGCATAATAGTTGTCACATCTGCACATTATTTTTAGATTCTCAACCTATTATCTAAATTTGTTAGTAAAATCCTGAGAACATCAAATTCAGTTAATTGATCTTTACTAACGTCTAGATTCGTAAATATCTATTAATTTGTAATATTTTTATATCTTATTTGCAATCTTATTGTCTCTATTTGATCTATATTACTTATCTTGTCGTTGTTATATCTAGGCTAATCGTTCGGGTCGGTTTTTCCCCAAAATCTATAATCCGACCCGAAAGTTATATCTAATTAGGTCAAGTTTTAACCTAATATAGTTAGTATTTTTATAATTTATACAATTCGATTCCAACTATTGGAACCAAATAGTCAGTCTAGACTTATATCTAACAGTATTTTAGATTTTTTATTTTTTACTTATTTTTGTTTTAGATTCTTTTTGTTCTGCTATTTCTATATTTGATTTTTTTGTATTTAATTTTTCTTCTTCTAATTCTTTATTTCTCGATTCTTTGTTTTTTAATTTGTTTGTCTCTATACTATTAGCAGAAGATTTATTAATATTAGATCTACTATTTAACTTACAAATAAATTTAAACAAATTGTTTATTAATAGAAATTGTAATTGTAATTGCAATTAATTTATTGTATCTTTTTTGCAAGCTTATATATTATTATATTGTACAATTTGAACTTTAGCTTTCAAAAAGAGATACAAAGATAGATTAATTTATTAATTATCTTATATATAGTTGTTAAAGTTAATAAGAAAGAAATAGAATTTGCATCGACAAATCGGGAAGACGACCCGCCAGGTTCAAAATGCAGATCTGGCCCAGGTGGCCCGGGGTTGGCCCGGGGTTGACCCGGGGCTTGCCCGGGGGACCCCCAGAAGCTTGCATTTAGGGGGCCAAATAAAGCTTGACAAAAAGTATAATTATTGATGTTCGAGATACGCACGAACTTCTGCAGCACTTCGATTAACTCTCTATTTGCTACTTATTTATATTATAGTAATTTGTATAATAGAATCGAACGATTTGTAAGACTTCTACGCGTGAATTATGCGACAACAAAGACATCTCTATTGCTAATTGTATTGTGCGATAGATTGCGCTTGTAGATTGCGCTTACGATAGATTGCGCCCATAGATCTTGGCAACGCACGAGTAATGTTCGGAGAACTCTTTACTATCCCTCAAATTTTTTGGTTGACTAGGGGCGGCCCCGGGTCAACCGTATCTTGCTAATGGGGCCCGAGGGCCGGGACATGCGCACAACGGCCCCGGGAGCCCCTAACCGCTAAGAGCTCCCGGGGAGGATTACCCCGATTTGCCAATGTGTCTAATATAATAAAAAGAGTCGAACTTAGTTAATTTATAATAAAGATAGACAAGAATTAAATAGTTGTTTAAAAGACTTTTAAAAAGCAACAAAAAAAATAACCTTCTATATTATTGTTATTTTAAACAAACAATATAGAACAAAACAACAATTTCAATAAGCAAAAAAAAAAAAAAAAAAAAAACAATTATCAAATTGTAAGATTACACGATCGTGTAATAGAAGTGACGCTATTAAGACACACGCTATGGATGTGGAGAGCAAAATAGAAAGATAGATCTACGATTATAAGAGAAATAAATCGTAAAAATTCAAAGAGAAATTCTTAAAGAAAAAACTCTTTATTGTCAAAACGAGATCTGGGCACTGCTTTGGCGCATAATATAATTCGACTACAAGTTACGACAAAGTTTGAAATATTATAGTTATAATATTACAATTGTCTCTCTCTTTAGAATTCTGGTCTTCAAAATCAATACTATATTTGTTAACTACTATGCGCTGCGAATGCGCAACTATTGCAATTATGTCTCGCGTTTATTATCAATTCGTTTGTTGATAAAAATGTATAAATAGACTTTTCTCGCATTGTTCTCTATGTTTCTTACATATTACGAGCAGAAAATCGCTGCAATAGCAACAAGAGTGCTCTTTTTATATATTATTGAATGGCGATTCCGTAACCGAGCAAGACTTTTATGGATGCTTTTCGATTATAGATCGAGAACTCGAGAAGAACTTTTTACTTATTGTACAACAGTAGTTTATCTTTAGAAGTTACAATTAGATTATACTACAATTTTTAATCAACTAAAATCAAAATATTATATATAATATTTTCTACTAGACATTTCGTTTTTTGCGCAGTGTTAACTTGTAATTCTGCAATAAATTTTTTTTTGTTCTATAAATTATCTCGATTTGCGCGTTTGAGCCAAATCGAATTAGCGCAATATTAGATGCGATAATAATATTTATTTATCAAAATATTGTATTTTTTTTATTATTATAATATATTTAAGATAATTTTGTAACAATCTCTTTGCGATTTTTTCCCAATATATATAATACTAATAGAGTGTGCCTGTAGTCGCAACAACAAGAACAATAAGTTTTTTCAACATTTTGTATAAGTTTTAGAGATAACGCAAACTTCTAATAATATCGACTAATATCTAGCAAAGCGCAATACTATCGATGTAAGCACGCATAGCAAAGCTATTGTAGAATCTTGCTAAAATTGATGTTAATAGCAATTCTCGAATAAAGTCGACAATTTTTTTGTTTGCGTTTTCGATACTATTTCTTTTGTATTTCTTTGTTGTTTGCGATATTTGCACTATCTGCAAAATAATAAAAAAACAATAGTAAATAGAGCTTTTTTTGTAGTTCTTTTTCTATATTGATATATTGTACAATATATAAAGAAAAAAGATCTGCGCTATATTTGTTGTACTACTATTTATTGCTCTATAAATTTAATCTATACAATTGTATCAAAAACTAATATATTAGTGTCTCGAGATTTTTTGTCGCTTTTGCAAAAGAGTTGTCAATCTACTAGTGTTTGCACAACAAGTCTTAGCTAAAAATAGCGACTTCAAGTTGTCTAATTTTTTTGCTAAAATTAGACTTGTTTTGCGCTTTATTAACAAATAAAAGTATAACAACAAGAAGTTGCTATTTTCGACAAATCGACTAGATAGCATAGAGACTACTTTAGTATATTTGTATAATATTTAGCAAAAGATACTAAATATAATGCGTTATTAGATATATTTATCGAAACTTTTTTTGAAAAAAAACAACTCTAACTTTTCGAAAAAAAAAAATTTGTATTAGCTAATATTGGCGTCTAGATAGCGTATCAAATATAATTTAAAAAAAAAATTGTTAAAAACAATACTATTTGTCTTGTTTTTAATCAAAGATTATACTAATTAGATTTTTTAAAAAAAAAGCGATATAAATATCTAGACAAAAATTTCTTTTGTATATTAATACTGTTGTCGACAATATATACAATTTTGTTTTTTCGAGAATCAAACTAAATACTTTAATTAAATTTTTGAAAATATACTTGTTTGCGAAATAAAGACTATTGCTAATTGCACAAGTATACTTTTTACTACAATTATAAAAACTTAAAAATATATTTGCGATCGCTATATTATCGTGCACGAACAACAACAATAAAGAATAAGTTGAAGATTAATATATATAACAATTAGAAAAAAGAGTTGGAAAAGAATTTTGTTATTGAATACAATCAAATTAATTTAGATAATAAACGCAATTAAAACTTATTGTGCATTTACTAGAAGATTATTTGGGCTAGAAAATCTATCTAGAAAAGATATAGAATTAGATAACAAAAATATATTATTTCTTATATTATTGTAATTAAATTTAAGAAATTGCAATTTCTATTTAACTTCTTATATAATTTAACAATAATAGAGATTCTGTTTTGCTCGCGCAATACTATCGATCAAACTGTATCAATTCTGCTTCGCTAGATTGTTTCGATTTATTTAAAGATATAACTTTTTTGTTTTGAAAATAGAAACAACAATCTACTGTTGTTTGTAAAACTGCTTCAGTATCGCATTTGTATAAGTTAAGAATTACTTTAGTATTCAATTGTTTCCGCAAAGAGAAAATTCTTTCTATTGAATAAAATAGTAGAATTTCTTTTATCTCTTTTTCTTGTTCAGAATTTTCTCTATCTTTTACTTCTTGTTCTTGTCTATCAATATTATTTGCGTCGACTCGACAATATTGAAATTCTAATAGTAGAATTCAAGAAACAAAATATAAAAAATTAGATAAATTTGTCAATTGTCTAAAAGTTATAGTCGATATATCTGCGTTTCGACAACGTCTACAATAGAGAACAATTTTATATATTTGTAAAAAAGCTTTTTCTTGAGTCGAGTATTCTTAAAATTCTTGATAGAAAATATAATCTTGTTTTCTATTTTGTAATATTAAGACTTGATTTTTTTATTGTAATATTTTGTTTGCGCTTTTTGTGCGTCTTTTAGTTGCTCTTTTATGCAATTATATTTATTTTACAAGATTTGTATATACTTCCAAGCAACAAGAATATTAGAATATTTTTTGTTATTTTAACTAAAATCGAAATCCAAATAATATTCGAACGCAATCTTAAGAAACAACATATTCAAAAATAAGTAAACAACACTATTATATATATACTAAGTTATTAATAAGAGAGATTCTTAGTTGTCTTGTCGATAGTTGCAATAGCAACAAAGATAGTATTTTAATATTTGATTTTGTCTTTTTGTTTGTCTATTTGTTTGCAAATAAAAAACAATACTTAGTTTTCTTTTTATACAAATACTATAATATATCGCGAATTAATAGCTACTAATAAACAATATATTTTTGTCGAATACAATTCTTTTTATATTTTTTTAAAAAAAAAAAACTCTTTCGAACAAAATGTCGATCAAATCTTCTATTGTTTAAATTGATTTGACTAAAATATATAGTATTATTTTGAAAAATCGATCTACAATAACAAAAATTGTATTGTAGATACTGTTGCTATTGCAACTAGAAAAAAGTTCTATAATAAAATTTATAAAGATTTTTTTTCAAAATCGAGTAAATATAGATAGCGCAAAAAACTTATCGTATAAATAATGTCGAAACGTTTTGAATTGCTAGTATATATTGTATTCTCGAACGTACAATTCTATTTTAACAAATATATAGAATCAATAGAATTTTCGATCGATTAATATACAAGTTTTCTTAACTTTAAAGTAACTTTTGTTTAGAAAATTATTGTAATACAAATACAACAATTCCGATTTTAACAAAACTTTATTCAATATATAGACTGCGCAAAAATAGTAGAGTAAATTGTTGTTAAGTTTTTATTTATATTTAGCGCACTTGTTGCGTTAAAAGAGAGCAATCAATTGTTGTTTTATTTTAAATATCAAAAATTTTTTTTTTTAGAATATTTTTATTGTTGTTAATAGAATCGAGAAGAGAAATTCTATTAAGTTTTTGTGTTTGTATATTGTGTTAACATTGCTACGTCGCAATTGTTGAATTACAATACTTTCTTCTATATTTGAGTCGACGTTATTAGAGATCTCGGAAATATTCTTAATAAGTAATTTATTAAGTATTTCGATATCGAAGATATTTCAGATACGCAAAACAATATTAGTGCGAATCGAAATCAATATTGCTTTAGCTGCATTTCTAGTTAGAACAAAAGTTATTTCGATAGTTGCAATTGTAATATTCTTAAGCTTGTTCTAAAGAGTAGATAGATAGATCTTGTTGTCTATTTTGTTTTTGTAGTTTGATTGTTTCGACAATCTATTTGCGAAATTGATTTTTTCTGTTCGATATTTAATTTCGAAATTATACTTGACAAACAAAAGAGTCTATCAAGATTGACAACAATTGAGAGACGTTGTTGTTATAAAATATTTTAGATTGTTATAATTTGTTAGAACAATAATTGACAAATAATTGTTTTCAAGATAGTATTATTATTGCTAAAATTTCGCGACAATAGCTAACAACTTTTGATTATATATTTTATAGCAAGTTTCAACAAAAATTATTTTTCTAAAATAGAATACAACAAAATACTATATTGTCTGATTGTTGTTTTGTGTGCGAAGCACAAACTAGAAAAAAATAGTTGTAATAGCGAATTTCAATGCGTCGATCTCAACTATAATTCGATTTTTGAAATCGAAATATATCAATATAAAAACAATAGTAAAGATATCGATAAGAGTTCGAAACGCGATTAGAGCGAAAGTGTTAAACAAAAATAATCTATTTTGTTTTTTTTGCTTGCTATTTTTAAGCAACTCGATTAAGAGTTTAATTATTTTTGCAAAGTATTAAACAAAGCGTCGATAAAAGTTCGCGAACTTCAAAAACACTTGCAACTCTCGCAATATAGTAGATCGAGATTACGTGTAAATTGACTCTACTTGTAACGCATCTATAGCAATATTCTTGCTACTAACAATATAGTCTAGAAACTCGACGCTCTATATTAGAAAAATATATTTAGAAAGCTTTGTATATAGCTTCAATTGTTTCAATCGATCGAGCACTTGTCAAACGTAATTTCAATACTTTTTGCGAGTTTTGAAATAGATTAGAATGTTGTTCAAATAGATAACACAAATATAGTTTATCAAATCTTGCAATACTTTGTTAATTAGAGCTTGAAAAATAGTAGAAATGTTAAACAAGTCAAAAAATATAATTGTATATTTAAAGAGATTATAGCGCATGCAAAATGCAATCTTCTATTTGTCTCTCTTTTGTATACAAATGCGATAGTATATATTCTTGAAATCGAACTTAATAAAGTAGCATATATCTATTAGTCGATTCAATATCTTCTCGATAAAAAATAGTAAATATCTGTTTTTAATAATTATCAAGTTTAGTTCTCGATAATTTATATAGAGTCGAAAAGTATTATCTTTTTTGAAAACAAATAGTATCGAAATATTTGTATAATTTGTAGATTCGCAAATACGTTTTGACGCTTGATTTTCGAGCAAATAATCTCGAAGTATAGCAAATTCTTTTTCGAACAATACGTACAAAGATTTAAACAACAATTTTGTATCGAATTGTAGATCTATAGTATAATTATTTTTGTTATATTCTAACAATAGAAAGATATCAATTTCGAAAAAATAGTTTTTGTACAATAAAATCTCTATCGAGATTTAGAAAATCAAGAAAAAGATTGCTTTTGCAATAGTGTTAACACTATTTGCTACAAGTGCGTAGACTAAAGCGTTCTCCATATATAATAGAAAATTCTTGAAAAAATCTATTATAATTTTGTTTTTTGTTATTTGATATCTCTATATAAGAGTTTGTTAATTAATATACAAATTTGTTTCTATTATCTATAGTAGTCCAACAATTATGTTCTAGACAATTTTCGAAAAAAAATAGAAAACTTGATACAATATATATTTTCTGTTGTTGCTATTGCAAATTCTAATATTTATATTGTAGAACTCTAGAAATTGTATCTTAACTCTATAGAAGATTTCGATTTTAATAGACAAAAAATCTACGTTTTCTAGATATTATATTTTTGTCTATTGTTCAAGAATGCAATTGATATGCGTTTCTCTATTTAGAAATATTACTTTTTTGTAATACTTGTCTAATATATATATAAATAGCTTTGTTAAAATTGCATTAATTTTTGTTTTGCGATCTGCAACAACAACAATAATTGCTGCAAATTTCTTTAGTTTTCCAAATTGTCGGAAATCTCGCTAATATGTCGAAACAATAGTATTTTTTGTGTAACGCGCGATATATTCGATTTCGCAACAACTGTCGCATTGATTTGCAGATTTTTCTTTTTGAAAAAAAAACAATTAAGAGAAATGTGTTTCTGCTAATTACAATTGTAATATATGCGAATTTTGTTTGTACAATTATTGTTACTCGAGCTATCTTGCAGAGAAAATATAGTAATATCTTTATATCGATTCTGCTAAAAGAGATTGCGAAGATCTAGTCTAGAGACTATTTTGTTCGATTTTTGTTTAAAACAATTATTTCTCGAGATAAAACAAAATTTATAACTTGATTTCTGAAATCGATTTCTATAATTATTTCGCAAGATAGTAGCGTTTTCTACGCGCGCAATCAGCGCAACAAACGCGTCTCTTGTTATAGAGAGATCAGAAACAACAATAACTTTTTTATAAATTTTGTTTCTTAACTTATTTAAAAGCGTATTCTATTTCTGAAATTTAGTAAAGAATTCTAAATCCGCTTCTAAGATTTTTAAATAGACAACAAAATTGTTTACGTTTTGCGTAAAACTTTGCTTGATATAACTATACTTGATTGCAGTAGTTAGTTGACAATTCTCGAATAATTCTATAAAATTTATTAAATACTGTAAGAATTGTTCGAACATTCAAGTGTTCAAAATAATAGAGTTTGTTTTTTTATAATTGTTTTATTGTATTGTTAAACTGTCGCGCAAAAAGAATTGATATCAATAAATCTTATAGTTTTCGATAGAAAAGAATTTTGAACTAGATTCGAATATAATTTTTGTATTTCTAATTTAGTTTTTTTATTTTTTGAAATTTTTTCTGTAGTAGTTATCTAGATAGAACAGTCTTAAATCGAGTATCAATTTTTGTTTTTTCAAAAATAGTTTGTTGTTTTTCAAAATATTGTTTTTCGAAAACGCTACATAATATTGCTGCGTAGACAACATATTTATTTTGTTATTTTGTAACAAAATTTGAAGTTTCTGATTTTCTCTTAGAAAAAATTGATATTTATATTTGACAATAAACTATTTCGACTTTTTTTTTTTTTCTCTAGAAGAATTTTATAGTCAATCTCAAAATTGTCGAAAATAGAACTTGTATTTGTTCCGAGTTTGTTTCTAATCAAGAATTTGTTATTAAAATTGCTATATTTTTTGTTTAATAATTCTCGAAAATTAATAACTACAAAGAGTTTTCTAGTTGCAATTGTATTGTTTTCTACAATAATTGTCTTTGTTGCAAATTTGCTTTTGTTAAAGCAAGTTGTTTTTTTAAATTCTTAATTCGATATTCTAACAAACAATCGCTCTTAGAAAATTAGACAATTTATTATTGTAAAATTATACAATTGTGTAATAGAAGTGACGCTATTAAGACGCACGCTGTGCGTATAGAGAGCGAAATAGAAAGATAGATCTACAATTATAAAAAAAAAAATTGTAAAAATTCAAAAAAAAATTCTCGAAAAGAAAACTCTTTACTGTCAAGACGGAATCTAGACACTATCTTGGCGCATAATATAATTCGACTACGAGTTATAGCAGAGTTTGGAATGTTATAGTTATAGCATTACAATAATATTTATTTACTAAAATATTGCACTCTTTTTATTATTATAATATATTTAAGATAACTTTGTAACAATCTCTTTGTAATTTCTTTTTAATATATATAATACTAATAGAGTATATCTATAATTGCAACAACAAAAATAATAAGATTTCTTAATATTTTGCATAAGTTTTAGAAGTAACGCAAACTTCTAATAATATTAACTAATATTTGGCAAAGCGCAATACTATTAACGTAAATATATATAGCAAAGTTGTTGTAAAATCTTGCTAAAATTAATATTAATAACAATTCTTAAATAAAGTCGACGATTTTTTTGTTTGTGTTTTTGATATTGTTTTGTTTGTGTTCTTTTGTTGTTTGCGATGTTTGCACTACTTGTAAAACAATAAAAAAATAATAGTAAACAAAACTTCTTTTATAGTTTTTCTTCTATATTAATATATTATATAATATATAAAGAAGAAAGATTTGCGCTATATTTGTTGTATTGTTGTTTGTTGTTTTGTAAATTTAGTTTGTATAGCTATATTAAAGACTAATATATTAGTATTTTAAAATCTTTTGTTATTTTTGTAAGAAAGTTGTTAATTTATTAGTATTTGCACAACAAATCTTAGCTAAAAACAACAACTTCGAATTGTTTAATTTTTTTGCTAAAATTAAATTTGTTTTGCGCTTTATTAATAAATAGAAATATAACAACAAGAAGTTGTTATCTTTAACAAATTAATTAAATAGTATAGAGACTACTTTAGTACGCTTGTATAATATTTAGTAGAAAATACTAAATATAATATATTATTAGATATATTTATCGAAACTTCTTTTAAAAAAAAACAATTTTAACTCTTCAAAAAAAAAAGTTTGCGCTAGTTAATATTAACGTTTAAATAATATATTAGACGTAATCTAAGAAATTTTTTGTTAAAAACAATATTATTTGTTTTGTTTCTAATTAAAGATTATATTAATTAGACTTTTTTAAAAAAGAGCAATATAAATATCTAAACAAAGACTTTTCTTATATATTAATATTGTTGTCGACAATATATATAATTTTGTCTCTTCGAAAATTAAGCTAAATGCTCTAATTAAACTCTTAAAGATATATTTGTTTGCAAAATAAAAATTATTGCTAATTGTACAAGTATATTTTTTACTATAATTACAAAAACTTAAAAATATACTTGCGATTGCTATATTATTGCGCACAAACAACAACAATAAAAAATTAATTAAAAATTAATATGCGTAACAATTAAGAGAGAGAGTTAAATTTTTTTTTGTTATTAAATGCAATTAAGTTAATTTAAATAATAAACGCAATTAAGACTTATTGTGCATTTACTAAAAAATTATTTAAACTAGAAAATCTATCTAAAAAAGACATAAAATTAGATAGCAAAAGTATATTATTCTTTATATTATTGTAATTAAATTTAAGAAATTGCGATTTTTACTTAACTTCTTATATATTTTAACAATAGTAAAAATTCTATCTTGTTTGCGCAATATTGTTAATTAAATTGTATTAATTTTGCTTTGCTAAATTGTTTCGATTTACTTAAAAATATAACTTTTTTGTCTTAAGAACAAAAACAACAATTTGCTATTGCTTGTAAAATTGCTTTAGCATCGCATTCGTATAAGTTAAAAATTGCTTTAATATTTAATTATTTTCGCAAAAAAAAAATTCTTTTTATCGAATAAAATAATAGAGTTTTCTTTATTTCTTTTTCTTGTTTAGAATTTTCTTTATCTCTTATTTTTTGTTTTTGCTTATTAATATTATTTGTGTCGATTTAATAATATTAAAGTTCTAATAATAGAGTTTAAGAAACAAAATATAAAAGATTAAGTAAATTTGTTAATTGTTTAGAAGTTGCAATTAATATATTTGCGTTTTAACAATATTTATAATAAAAAACAATTTTGTATATTTGTAAAAAAGCTTTTTTTTAAGTTAAGTATTTTTAAAATTTTTAATAAAAAATATAATTTTGTCTTCTATTTTGTAATACTAAGACTTAATTTTTTTATTGTAATATTTTGCTTGCGCTTTTTATACGTCTTTTAGTTGTTCTCTTATATAATGTTACGATTCTAGCTCGTTACAGCTAATATATATTCTACAGAGTAGTCTGTAGTATATAGCACGATTATCTGCATGCTCGACAACTTGACAGACAAGTATTGCTCGATACGCTAGTAAATAAACTCGATATACTCGACAATAAACAAAGCAAGCAAAACTTAACATATTTGACAGCAAACAAAACAAGTAGAGTTCGATATATTCGACAACAAGTATAACAAGCAAGAAGAATTTTCTTTAGTATATAGATTTCTTAGACACAACTCTTTTATAGATTATATTTAACTCAAAATAAATTTTTACTTATTGTTATTGCTATATCTAGCTGCAACTCTTGTTATCAAGTAATTGCTTACATTGTCTAAAAACGTCTACAAATTTTTTCAACAATACAACTCTCTCTAATATTTTTCTAAGACTTCTTAGAAAGTAGCAACATAACATTTTAAATATTTTTCAGAATGTCTGTATTAGATTAACGCGTTTCTATTTCAAACACTAGCTTATTAGTATTATGTCAACTATCGATTATAGAAGACAACAAAATCAAAATCAATAAATTCGATATCTATTATAGAGATTGTATCGATCTAAAAAACTGATTTATGCAAATAGATATCTATTTTATTTTCTATTTTGTTTTAGCGAATTAGAAGACAATTTTCGCATCAATATTTCTTAGAAAGAGAATTTAGCATTAGTTTAAATCAAACTTACGCAAATATCTAGAGAATTATAACAAAAATTTCTATACAATATTTACAAACTTCGACAACTTCAAAAAAGAGCTTCGAAGAATTTTTGAAATATTTAACAAAAAACAAATCGCAAAAAGAATAATTTAGTATCTAATTCAACAAATTTTTGCAACAGACTACGTTGCTAGATTTCAAAAATATATTAATCTAATCGAATAGAACAATATCGCATTTATAACAATATTTTGACAAAATCTCAAAAACAATCTAAAGAACAAAATTATATATAATAGAAGAACTCTTAGCAATATATTTGATTTTATCGAAGTAGTTATCGATTTCGACAACAAACTATATAAAAGAACTATAGAAAAAAAATATAATTAATTTCGAGAAAAAATAGAAATTTTCTTTGAATTGGCAATCGAATATTAGCAAAAAAAATCTTGTTTTAATCAAAAATACAGTAATTCCAACTATCAAGAATCTGCATTTATAAAACTAAATTTTATTCAACAATATAAAGAAAAGAATTCTAGAAGAAAGCAAAATAACAAATTTCAAAAAATGTGCTATTTATATAGCAAATCGAATTACTTCGCAAGAGATTGTCGATTACAAAATTTAATAGACTATCGATAAATCAATACTATATTAAAAGAGATATCTAATAGCTAAAACAATATTAAAAAATAAATCGATACAAAAACAAATATTTTCGAGACTAAATTGGACAACAACTACTATTTAATAGAAAATTCAAATTAGTTATAGAAAGTTCTAGATAGAATATTATCAAACAAGATATCTATATCTATATAGAAAATTAATCAAATACTTAATAAAATTATAAAAGTACAACAATCAAAAACGCTATATCTTTATTCAATAACAAACTTAGACAACAAATACAACTAAAAGAATTTTTACAAATGTCTAGACAATATTACGAATTATCTTGATACTTTAACTAGTTTATTAGAGAACAAAGAGATAAATTAAACTATAAATAAATACAAGAAAGCGCTAGAAAGCGACGCTACTATAGAAAGAGATATTTTCGATAAAATCGAACAACAACTAAGCAATATAAATCTATTCTAAGAGAAAATAGAGAAAGCAAAGAAACATACAATATTTAGTTAAACAAAATACTATAATAACTTATACTAAATTTATCTAGAAAACAAAGAAAAATCTAAATAGTTTTCTAAAAAACTATCTATTTTTAAATAATAGCAGAAAGAAGCTTAGCGCAAATAGATATTTAAGACAGAAATTACAATACAAAAATAGAAAAAAATTCAAATTTCTTGATAAAAAATATATTAGAGAAATGCAATATATTAGTTTAATAGCAGCAACTAAACTTAACAACATATGCACAATATTTTATTATATTAGTTAAGATTAATAATTGTCAATTTATTGCAATAATCGATTCTAATACAATAGATAATTTTATAATTAGAACTTTTGTTAAAAAAGAAAAGTATTCTACTTAAAAAAAGTCTAACATATACAATTTAATAGTTGTAGATAGAAATTTATTATTTGATAGAAATAGAAAAGTAGATAAAGAAACAAAATTATTATCGATAGCTATTTAGCAACACTACAAGAAACTAATCTTTAATATAGTAGAAATAGTTACTTATAATATTGTTCTAGAAATGTTTTGATTGAAGCAACACAATTTAGAAGTCGACTAAAATACAAAAGTATTCAAATTTGCGCAATATAATTATATAATTTATATTTAATTTACGCATCGATAGTATTCGATAGTAGATAAGAGATTGAGTCGAAAATCGATTGCAAGTAGCAAGTTTGTATTTTTGCAAAAAAACAATCTAATAGAGTTCGATTCGACAAACACTAGTAGAAATTAGTTGAATTACAAAATTAGAATAAATAAATAAAATTACAAATTTTCTAAAAATCTTGAACTATTTGATATAGCAAAGAAATCGCTAAAGCACATATTATAAATATACAACAATTAAGAGTATCTATTTTAAAAAAAGAAAACAATAGAGACTCTCTCTAAATATTAATTGTAAAATTACGAAATCAAACTTGAATTAGATAAACAATCTATATTTGAATTTATATATATTTTATTCGAGAAAAAACTCGAAGTGCTTCGCGAATATCTAACAAAAAACAAAAAGAAAAAATTTATTAGAAAATCTTAATTATAGATAGAATATTCGATTTTTTTTGTATTAAAAAAAAATAAAACTTTCTATCTATATATCGATTATCGAAAGCTAAACGATATTACAATAAAAAATCGATATTTACTACTTAATATTAGCGAGCTTCAAAATCGACTATTTGAAGCAAAATATTTTATTAAATTGAATTTACAAGAAACGTATAATTAGATTAGAATAAAAACAAAAAAAGAGTAAAAAACAATTTTCTGCATACGATATAAATTATACAAATATATAGTAATATTGTTCGAACTTACAAATATCTTGACAACGTATCAAAAAATAATTAATAATATACTACAATAATATTTGAATCAATTTGTTATAACATACTTGAACAACATTATAATTTACTCAAAAATCTTAAAAGAACATATTAGCTATATTTTCAAAATATTGAAATATCTAAATATAAAAAACTTATATTTTAAATCAAAAAAATGCAAATTCTATTAAAAGAAAGTTAACTTTCTCGAATTTGTTGTTGAACAATATAGAATATATATAAATTTCGAAAAGCTACAAACAATTAAGAAATAGAAATTATTAACAAATATTAAAAAAGTATAATTTTTTCTAGATTTTATAAACTACAATAAGAAGTTTATCAAGAATTACTTAGCAAATACAATACTACTAACAAATCTTACAAAGAAAAATATGCTATAGTTATAGAAATTTGCAAAAAAGAAATTATTTCAAAATTTTAAACTAGAATACTTAAAAAAATTAATACTAAAAATATACAATCTACAATTATCAAACAAAATTGAAATCGACGTATCAAATTTAGTTATCGATATATATTTTAGTCAAAAATATAAAAATATTTAATATTTAATAATATATTTTTCGAAAAAACTTTTGTTAGTCGAATAGAACTATAATGTTTACAATAAAAAACTATTTGCTATAGTAGTTTTCTTAAAATTATAGAGAGTATATATAGAAGAATTTTCAAAACTTACAATTTTTACAAATTACAAAAATCTTGTGCATTTTACTACTATTAAGCAGTTTAACAAAAAACAAATACAATAGTTAAAGAGACTTAAACAATACAAGTTTAGAATACAATATATTTTAGACAAAGATAATAGCAGAATAGATATATTTAGCAAAAAAAATAATTATATAGAAACGAAGAAATTGTTTAATTATAGTATATTTAAAATTAATCAAAATAGATTACTATTAGCAAACAAGTATAAACTAAATGCTATACTACAAATACTTCGAGATAATATAGAAGAGTTTTTAATAGAAAAAGAAAAACTTCAAATATCTATCGACAAGATTGACAAATATATAAAAGAATATTATAACAAATTATTGCAAAAACACTCAAAAATAACAAAAACTCTTCAATTTTTATATTAGTATTGTTAGTTCTTACAAATAAAACAAGTTGTCGAGATATATATTAAACAATATTTTAATTGTTAGTAGAACAAATATAATACGCATGCGAGCTATAGCAAAATTTAATATTAGAAACTATTTGAATTGTTATAGAATAAAGTTACAATAAACTTTATTATTAAGTTGTCGAAGTCGACAAATCTAGCAATTAGAGACAAATATAATTTAATACTAATAATAGTTAATAAATTTATCAAGTACTTATATATTATCGCATGCAAAGAGAAATTTATTGTAGAACAACTAAAATATATTATATTGAATCGATTTATATAGTATTACAATATATTCAAGAAACTAACAAATAACAAAGACAAGCTTTTTATATCTAACTATTAAAAAACGCTTTTTTTAATATTAGATACAAGACTTCAAATATCTATTGTCTACTATTTAATTACAAATAGTTAGACAAAAAAAACAAATTAGAGTTTTAAACAATATCTAAAATACTATATCAACAATACTTATAGCAACTAGATATTACTTTTATCTATAATATAACTAATATTTAATACAAAGATTTCGAATATTACTAAAATAACTCTATTTTTTGCTAACTATAGCAAAAAATCAAATTTTTTCGAAAAAGAGTGCAAGCATTTGTTTGTACAATCAACTATCGAAAAAATAGCAATATTGAAAAAGATATATAACAATATCTTACAAATGCAAGAAAAGTCGATCAAGTATTAAAACAAAAAACGAAAAACAATATTTTAGCTAAAAAAGAGAAATAAAGTATATCTTCTTACAAAAAAATTTAGAACAAAAAAGTTAAACAAGAAATTAAACTATATCAAAATCGATTTGTTTTTTGTTAAAAAAATTAAAAAATCAATTAATTACAAACTCGACTTATTCAAGAACGTCAAAGTATTTTTAGTATTTTATATATTATTGTTAAAATTAGCCAATTTAAGTATATCTATATAGAAAACATTTTATTATAAATTGCAGAAAAAAAATCGATTTAAGATTGAGAAAATTCTAGAACAACAAAATTAACAATATTTTGTAAAATAGAAAAGATATTCTACAATAAAAAATATATAGAAATTAACTAACAATCTCGACAATTGCAATATTTTTATTTAGAAATTCTATTAATGTTCGAGAAATTGTTTAGTATAGCAAGAGAAAACTAAATAATAGAAAATATTTTAATCAAAATATTTGCAACAAAATAGTTTGACAACTTTGTAGTATTCGATTTCTCTATATTGAACAATAAATATTGTGTTTTTTGTTTTGTTTTTGTATTAATTTTTTTTAGCATTTTTTTATTACAAAGCAATCGCGTAATTACAATTGTTAACACAATTTTATTTTCTATTATTTTAGAGAATAGATTTTCTTTAATATAATTCAAAAAAGTCTACAATATATTTATACACAATTTGTTCGCGCGAATACATTTCGAATATTTTAAACAAAATAACAAATTTTCTATAGTAATATAAGATTTGTTAATATAGCAACAACATTTACAAACAAAATTAACAAATGTTTTGTAACAATTTATTTTGAAGACAAGACAAATACAATTTTGATAAAAAAATATAATATATAAGTATTTGCTTTTTAAAACAAAAAGATTTGAAAAAAAAAATAGTATTACAATTCTAGCTTGTTACAACTAATATATATTCTACAAAGTAGTCTATAGTATATAGTATAGTTATTTGCATACTCGACAACTTGACAAACAAGTATTGCTCGATACACTAGTAAACGAGCTCGATATATTCGACAACAAACAAAGCAAACAAAACTCGATATATTTGATAGCAAGCAAAACAAATAGAGTTTAATATATTTGACAACAAGTATAACAAACAAAAAAAATCTTCTTTAGTATATAGATTTCTTAGATACAACTCTTTTATAAATTGTATTTAACTCAAAATAAGTTTTTACTTATTGTTATTGCTACATTTAGTTGCAACTCTTGTTATTAAGTAATTGTTTGTATTGTTTGAAAACGTCTACAAATCTCTTCAACAATACAATCTTCTCTAATATCTCTCTAAGATTTCTTAGGAAGTAGTAGTATAACATATAATTGCGTTTATTTTACAAAATTTGTATATACTTTTAAGCAACAAAAACGTCAAAACATTTTTTGTTATTCTAATTAAAATCGAAATCTAAATAATATTCAAACGCAACTTCGAAAAACAATATTATTATATATATATTAAATTATTAATAAAAGAAATTCTTAATTGTTTTGTCAATAATTGCAATAGCAACAAAGATAGTGCTTTAATATTTAATATTGTCTTTTTGTTTATCTATTTATTTGCAAGTAGAAGACAATATTTAGTTTTCTTTTTATACAAATGCTATAGTATATCGCAAATTAATAGTTACTAATAAACAATACATTTTTGTTAAATACAATTCTCTTTACGTTCTTAAAAAAAAAAAAAACTCTTTCGAACAAAATATTGATTAAATCTTCTACTATTTAAGTTGATTTAACTAGAATATATAGTATTATTTTAAAGAATTAATTTAAAATAACAAAAATTGTATTGTAGATATTGTTGCTATTGCAACTAAAGAAAAGTTCTATAATAAAATTTATAAAGATTTTTTTTTAAGATCGAATAAATACAAATAATACAAAAAGCTTATTATATAAGCAATATTAAGACGTTTTGAATCTTTGATACATATTGTATTTTCGAACGTACAATTCTATTTTAGCAAATATATAAAATTAATAGAATTTTCGATTAATTAGTATACAAGTTTTCTTAATTTTAAAGTAATTCTTATTTAAAGAATTATTATAATGCAAACGCAACAATTTCGATTTTAACAAAGCTTTATTCGATATATAGATTGCGCAAAAATAGTAAAATAAATTGTTGTTAAATTTTTATTTACGTTTAATATATTTGTTGCGCTAAAAGAGAGCAATTAATTGTTGTTTTACTTTAAGTATTAAAGTATTCTTTTTCTAAAATATCTTTATTGCTATTAATAGAATCGAGAAAAAGAATTTTATTAAATTTTTGTATTTATATATCGCGTTAATATTGTTGTGTCGCAATTGTTAAATTACAATATTTTTCTTTATATTCGAGTCAACGTTATTAGAGATTTCGAGAATACTTTCAACAAGTAATTTATTAAATATTTTAATATTGAAGATATTCTAGATACGCAAAACAATCTTAGTACAAGTTAAAGTCAACGTTGCTTTAGTCGCGTCTCTAGTTAAAATAAGAATTATTTCGATAGTTGCAATTGTAATGTTCTTAAGCTTGTTTTAAAAAATAAATAGACAAATTTCGTTATTTATTTTGCTTTCGTAGTTTAATCGTTTCGACAACTTATTTGCGAGATTAATTTTTTTTGTTCGATATTTAATTTCGAAGTTATATTTCGTCGACAAACAAAAGAATTTATCGAGATTGACAACAATTAAGAGACGTTATTATTATAAAATACTTTAGATTATTATAGTTTGTTAGAACAATAATTAACAAATAATTATCTTTAAGATAGTATTGCTATTGCTAGAATCTTGCAACAATAATTAACAACTTTTAATTATATATTTTATAGCAAGTTTCAATAAAAATTATCTTTCTAAAATAGAATGCGACAAGATATTATATTGTTTAATTGTTGTCTTGCGTACAAAACACAAGCTAGAAAAAAATAATTGTAATAGCAAATCTCGATATATCGATCTCAATTATAATTCGATTCTTAGAGTCGAAATATATTAATATAAAAACATTAATAAAAATATTAATAAGAGTTCGAAATGCGATCAAAGCAAAAGTGTTAAACAAAAACAATTTATTTTGCTTTTTTTATTTGCTATTTTTAAGTAACTCAATTAAGAATCTAGTTATTTTTACAAAATATTTAACAAAATATTGATAAAAGTTTGCGAATCTTAAAAATACTTGCAATTCTTGTAACATAATAGATTAAGATTATATACAAATTAATTTTATTTATAACGTATTTATAACAATGCTTTTGCTACTAACAATATAGTTTAGAAACTTAACACTCTATATTAAAAAAGCATATTTAGAAAGCTTTATATATAGCTTAAATTATCTTAGTTAATTAAATATTTATTAAATGTAATTTTAATGTTTTTCGCAAGTTTTAAAGTAAATTAAAATATTATTTAGATAAACAACGCAAATATAGTTTATTAAATCTTGCAATACTTTGTTAATTAGAGCTTAAAAAGTAATAAAAGTATTAAATAAGTTAAAAAATATAATTGCATATTTAAAAAAACTATAGTATATACAAAATGCAATCTTTTATTTGTCTCTCTTTTGTATATAAATGCAATAGTATATATTCTTAAAATCGAGCTTAATAAAGTAGTATATATTTATTAATTAATTTAGCGTCTTTTTAATAAAAGATAGTAAATATTTGTTCTTAATAATTATTAAATTTAGCTCTTAATAATTTATACAAAGTTAAAAAGTATTATCTTTTTTAAAAACAAACAATATTAAAACATTTATACAATTTGTAAATTTGCAAATACGTCTTAATACTTAATTTTCGAACAAATAATTTTAAAGTATAGCAAATTCTTTTTCGAACAATATATACAAAGATTTAAACAACAATTTTATATTAAATTGTAAATTTATAGTATAATTATTTTTATTATATTTTGAAAATAAAGAGATATTAATTTCGAAAAAACAATTTTTGTGCAATAAAATCTTTATTAAGATTTAGAAAATTAAGAAAAAAATTGTTTTCGCAATAATATTAATACTATTTGTTACAAATACGTAGATTAAAGTGTTCTTTATATACAATAAAAAACTTTTAAAAATTTTTATTATAATTTTGTCTTCTATTATTTAATATCTTTATATAAGAGTTTGCTAATTAATATACAAGTTTGTTTTTATTATTTATAATAGTTCGACAATTATATTTTGAACAATTTTCGAAAAAAAATAGAAAATTTAACGCAATATATACTTTCTATTGTTGTTATCGCAAATCTTAATATTTATATTGTAGAACTTTAAAGATTGCATTTCGATTTTATAAAAGATCTCGATCTTAATAGACAAGAGACTTGCGTTCTTTAGATATTATATTTTTGCTTATTATTCGAAAATACAATTGATATATATTTTTTTATTTAAAAGTGTTACTTTTTTGTAGTACTTGTTTGATATATATATAAACAACTTTATTAAAATTGCATTAACTTTTGTTTTGCAATTTGCAATAGCAACAATAATTGTTGCAAGTTTCTTTAGTTTTTTAAATTGTCGAAAATCTTGTTAATATATTAAGACAATAATATTTTTTACGTAACGCGCAATATATTTAATTTTGCAACAATTGTTGCATTAACTTGCGAGTTTTTCTTTTTAAAAAAAGAGCAATTAGAAGAGATATATTTTTGCTAATTATAATTGTAATACGTGCGAGTTTTGTTTGTACAATTATTGTTATTTGTATTATTTTGCAAAAAAAGTATAATAATATTTTTATATTAATTTTGTTAAAAGAGATTGCAAAAGTCTAATTTAGAAACTATTTTATTTAATTTTTGTTTAGAACAATTATTTTTCGAGATAAAACAAGATTTATAATTTGATTTTTAGAATCGATTTTTAGAATTATTTTGCAAAATAATAGCGTCTTCTATATACGCAATTAGCGCAACAAACGCGTTTCTTATTATAAAAAAATTAAGAACAACAATAACTCTTTTATAAATTTTGTCTCTTAATTTATTTAAAAGCATGTTTTGTTTCTAAAATTTAATAAAGAGTTCTAAATTTATTTCTAAGATTTTTAAATAGACAACAAAGTTGCTTACGCTTTGTGTAAGATTTTGTTTAATATAATTATATTTAATTACAATAATTAGTTAACAATTCTTAAATAATTTTATAAGATTTATTAAATATTGTAAGAATTGTTCGAATATTTAAGTATTTAAAATAATAGAATTTGTCTTCTTGTAGTTGTTCTATTGCGTTGTCAAATTGTTGTATAGAAAGAATTAATACTAACAAACTTTATAATTTTTAATAGAAAAAAACTTTAAATTAGATTTAAATATAATTTTTATATTTCTAATTTAGTTCTTTTATTTTTTGAAGTTTTTTTTGTAGTAATTATTTAAATAAAACAATCTTAAATCGAATATTAATCTTTGTTTTTTCAAAAATAATTTGTTGCTTTTTAAAGTATTGTTCTTCGAAAACATTGTACAACATTATTATATAAATAGTATATTTATTTTGTTATCTTGTAACAAGATTTGAAGTTTCTAGTTTTTTTTTAGAAAAAGTTAATACTTATATTTGACAACAAGTTGTTTCGACTTTTTTTTTTTTCTCTAAAAGAATTTTGTAGTTAATTTTGAAATTGTTAAAAATAGAGTTTATATTTGTTTTAAGTTTGTTTCTAATCAAAAATTTGTTATTAAAATTGTTATATTTTTTGTTTGATAATTTTTAAGAATTAATAATTATAAAAAGTTTTCTAGTTGCAATTGTATTGCTTTTTGCGATAATTAATTTTGTTGCAAGTTTGCTTTTGTTAAAGCAAGTTGCTTTTTTAAATTTTTAATTTGATATTTTAACAAACAATTGCTCTTAGAAGATTAGACAATTTATTATTGTAAAATTATATAATTGTATAATAGAAGTAACGCTATTAAGACGCACGTTGTGCGTATAAAGAGCAAAATAGAAAGATAAATCTACAATTATAAAAGAAATAAATCGTAAAAATTCAAAGAGAAATTCTTAAAAAAAAAACTCTTTATTGCTAAAGCGAGATTTAGACATTGCTTTGATATATAACGTAATTTAACTACAAGTTACGACAGAGTTTGGAATATTATAGTTATAATATTACACAAATATAATTAAAACAATAGTATTCTTTTTAAATTAAAATATCTTTATATATTATAAATTGTTTTAATTCTTATATTAAATAATTCGAAAAGATATCTTCTAGTATTAATATTAACAACTAAATAAAGAATAAGTTTAGTACAAAAATTCTAAAGCTAAAACTAGAAAAACAAATATTAGAAAAATATATTAACAATTTAATTTCTGTTATTATTAGTATTAAATTCGAAAGTATTAGAAACAAAATATAGAAAATAATATTGTTTTGTATTACAATAGATATTTAATACAATAAAATAGAATTAATATTACAATTAAAATAAAAATATTTTTTTAATTATAAATTGAAGATTGCTATTAAGACAATTAATTAACTTGATCGAAACAATAATAATTAAGCTACTATCTTAACTATTGCTATTAATAAATATTTTTAATTAAGATTATTATATTGTTATTGAACTTAAATTGTATAGCAAAAGAAGCAATTAATAGATAGACAAAATCGCAATAAATACTTTAACAACTATTGCAAAATTTTAGTCGAAAAATAGCAATATAATAGCAATATTTGCTCTAATAAATACAATATATATTGAACAAACAATAATTATTATTATTAACTTATTAATTTGCAAATAGAGTAATAAATTAATTATATATCTAGTAAAGCAGAATATATATTAGTTAATATTTCTCTTTTCTTATTTTGCAATTTTCTGAAGTAATAAAACAAATTTATATCTTCTACTAGTTGAATAACAACTACTTAGACTAAACAAAAATTAAATATTAAGATTCTTAATTAATTAATTAAGATAACAACAAATATTGTTTAGTTAAATATAATTAATATTTTTGTCAAATTAATAAATAATATAATTGATAAAAAATAATATTCTAAAATCTATTGCAGCTTTTTAATTTATTTACTTATATTTATTTGTAAAAATATCGACAATATTGCAACAACAATATATATATTAGTCTTAATTAACAATAGCTTCTATATTTGCTTTATTTTTTTCTATAGTATTTGCTACTATTGTTGTTGCTTTAATATTAGTATAATATTAGTATTTTTTGTTTATAAATCGATCTAGCAGTTCTATTAATTTAGAGACAAAAAAGAGAGATATTATTATATAATTTTAAAATTAAAAGATAGTTACAAATTATTTAGAAGATTGTATCTATCTTATTAAGACTAAAAATATTATAAAAAGACAGATATTTAAGTTAAAGAACTATAATAATAAAAAATAAATATTTATATTAATATTAAGTAGCTATTAATCTAAAATTGTTTGATTTTTTAATTACTAACTTTAAAGCAGATTTCTATTAATTTAAAATTATATATATATTATTATAGATAATTTAATAATATAATTAACGCAATATTTGTTAACAAATATTGTTTATTACTTTATTTATTGTTCTATTTTCTATTTTAATTTTTAAATTGTTTTCTGAATTGTTTGCAAAAAACAATAATAAGAAAAACAAAAAAAATTAATATAGCAAAAATAATAAGAGCAAAAAGAATAAATATAGCAAAAATAATAAGAGCAAAAAGAAGAGTAATAAGTAGAAGAATAAAATCTAATTAAATATTAAATTAAATATATTTTCGAAATTAAT
>JAABUL010001648.1_pt1 | contig 40983 bp, 31 predicted proteins | sample 5559151 | NCBI WGS metagenome assembly JAABUL01 (sample SAMN10711876, study PRJNA513368) | rock metagenome | isolation source: Antarctica rocks | place: Antarctica: Victoria Land, Pudding Butte sud | reverse complement strand
TAAAATCAGCCGGTTGACTGCTCAACCAGCACGCAAAGCCCGGTGTGACGCAAATAGCTCACCAACCAAGCACAACCGCTCGAACCTCAGCTAAAACGCATACCTGTACAGAGGTTCCCTAGCGCATTGGCCGACTGCCCTATGAGCGTCACGCCGCCGAGGTTCTTGCTAACTGTCTTGATCGAAGCGAGCGCGCCTTCTAACAGCTCTTTGTTCTTCATCGAACTGAACAGCTCCTCGATGACAATGTGCTTCGGTACGCCGAGATTGTCCGGGTTACAGACAACCTGATCGATCCTGCGGAGCAGCCACACCATCAGCGGCTCGATGAGGTCTGCGTACTGCTTGTTATTTACTCCGTGGAAGTCGAAGCACTGAAGCCGGGAGAGCGAAAGCGAATCCTCGATGTTGTCGAAGATCGCGCTGTAGATGCCTTTCCCAACCCACTTCGACATGTAGCGATCGAGCTTCCTGGGTAGATAAATGTTGGCAAGACGGCGGTTCTCTGGATCGAGCAGGTACATATCCTGCACTGCCGCAAACACAACATCGTCGTCCTCTGGCTCCAGCTCCGCTCCACCGTTGGTGAGTAGCAGCTTGACGAAGGAATAGAGGAATTTGATGTTGCTCTCGGTCGGCTCCAGCGCGAACGGGTTGACGCGCGGGCCGTCCTTTCCCACCTTGTCCACCTTGCCGCCGTACAGCTCCACAACGCTCTCGTAGCTGTTGCCGATATCGAAGATGTAGGTGAATCCGCCGTACTTCTGTTCGTGAGCAATCGCCAGATTCTCGTGAACTGATTTCCCGCTGCGGGTGGGCCCGATTATGAGCTGAACCCGTACCCCGTTGACGTAAGGGTCTTGGAAGAATGGTGTCCCCGTCCTGGTCTCGAAGACATTCAGGTATTCGGCATCAAGGTCCTCCGAATACAGATGGCCGAGATGGGGCGCGTACACGGATGAGAGCCTGGCATGGTGGTCTTCCGAGAGCCAAAGCGGAAAGACGTTGAACTTGTCATTACCTGGGAACATCGCATAGAACGCGGAGAGATTGCCGAGCGTCTCCTCCATCACTTGTGCTCGGGCATCGACGAACGCGCGTTGGACGGCGGGAGTCGTCTGCCGGAGCTGGTCGGCATCCTTCGCCGCAAGCAGCACACGTAGCGAGTATTTGCCATGGCCCTTCTTATCGAGAGCCCGGATCACGTCGCTCAGATCATCAACGCTGCTGTCTGCGGCTTTCGCTCCGGCAGTTCTATCGAGCGAGGCGGTGTCCTTGCCGCTCATCAGTCGGTTTGCGATCCCAACTTTGAAGAAGGATGTGAACTTCTCTTGATGATCGACTTCCTTGCGAGCGGCGGCGGCGCTCTCCGGCCTCCATGTGGAGCAGATGATCGTATCGCAGTCTAAAGACAGCAGCCCTGAGAAGAGGCAGGGTCTTGACGCCTCGGGTGTCGTCATCAGCGAGAACATCTGAACGTGCCGCTTACCTACTCGCAGATGGTCACCCTGCCATGACACAGCGCTCTTGACGATCTGGCGGTCCACGCCGGAATCGCTGCGGAGCTGGTCGTCGCCTGCCCATTCCTCAAGATTGAAGAGGTGAGAGAGGAAGCGGAACGCATCTTCTTTCCTGAGCAACTTCAACCCCAGTGTGCTGCCGAGATGGGATTCGAGAATGGTTGCTGCCTTCTGGAGGTCCGCCAGCAACCTTGAACTGTCAACGGCCTGTTCCTTGGGCTTTCGCTCGAAAGCACTTGCCTTCGGCGGTTCCATCATCAGGCACCAATGAAGGTCGATCCGTCTAAACCGCGCCGTCTCGTCCAAGAACGAAAGCCTGTCTTTTACGAAGGTCTCGGTTGCGGCGTCTGCGTACTCCTGCTGGCGTGGCAGCTCAAAGCCCGACATTACCCGTGTGTACTGGTAGAGGCAAGCTCCTTGCGGCAACCCTCGAAGCGCACCCTCGATGCCACGAACCCGCGACTCCAACTCCTGATCGGTGAGTCCTTCCTCGTCGATCCCCTCAAGCGAAAACAGGCAGCCGTAGCCGCCTGGTTTCGTTGCAAAGATGTGAGTTCCAACAAAGCGGGAGACAGGAACGATGCTCGAAGCGGCTCCGGCATCCCTCAGCCAAGGCATGTGCTTATGGTCAGTTTTTTCTGGGGTCATAGTAGTCGTGTTGGCTAAACCTCAGCCCGTATATGTGAAACATCTTGGGGTGCTTTCGGACGACGAACCATGCTCCGGCGGCAAGCATTGGAAAGCTGAGAATCGCGAGTAGCCGGAAGCCGAAGAGGAAAGCCGTTACGGACACGAAGACAATCACCATCCATGTGGACAGGTCGAGGCCCAGCTTGGCGCGTGGCCTGTTCAACGCTTGGTTGATTGGTAACGGCTCCCCTCGTTTGGTCATGGACACGGGTTAGGGGAGGGTCTGACCAGTGAGTGAGCCAATCCAGCCCGCGCCCCAGCCGAGAACGCCTGCGCCGAACAGAGCACCGAAGAGGCCGGGGATCGCGTCCTGGAAGCGTCCCGACATCATGCGGATACCGGCGAAGATCAGACCGCCGAAGCAGATGATTGCACCGGCAAACAGGGCGAAGGTTTTGAAGGAAGTCATTACGCTGTTCGCGCCGGAGAAGTCGATCGTTCCCTGGGCATGGGCGGCGGTGGCGACGGAAAGGGCGAGGAGGGTTGGGGTAAAAGTTCGACCATAGGAGGCCATCTTCTGCCTTGTGAATCGTTGAGCCCACGTGCGGGCGATCCGGGAATCTAGATGTTTGATCCCGTAAAGGCTAATGCGAGTATTGGACATTGGACACCTCAAGCGACTGTTCTTCAGTCGTGATGTGCCAGACCCTAGAAGCGCCTCATAAGGGATGTCCAATGACTCTCAGGTTTCACGTTATGAGGTCCGCGCATGACTGGGACTGTTGGCGGGTCAAACCTTGTCAAGGGGAGGGAGGGCGTCGGCTCTGCCTTCCCGGATGACTTCTATCCAGAGCTGGAATGTCAGATCTGGCTGATCAGGCACCTCAAACTGCCACCTCAACTCCGTTTTGTAGCGGTGTTGAAGGGTATCGAGGTCAAGAGAAACGCTCTGAGCGAGGAAGCGAAGATCATCGCGGTCTTCCTGCCCATTCCTCTCCCAGCTTTGAGAGGGCCAGATCCGTGTAGCGTTGCTCAGGCCCGCTGCTCCCAACTCGCAGCCGTGCGCGAGAAGAGATGAGCACGTCTGATGGAAATCGCTCACGGAATGATGGGAAGCGTCATCTGGGACGGTTTGAGTACCTGCGTGATCCGTTTCATGAACGTTCGGGCGAACTCGCTCACCAGTTTCGAGCGGTTGTCTGCGCGCGAGGACAGGCACACCTCTAACCGAAGTTCTGCGTCTATGAGCGGGCGCACCTGAATACCGGGTCTGACGCTTTTGGTGGCACTCGTCATCGTAAGAAACGCAACGCCCATGCCCTCCTGCACCAGCTGAAACGCTTCATCTGCACTGAATACGTTTTGATTGTTGTTAACCACGATGTTCTCCTCTGCAGCACGTCTCAGAATGAGATCGTGCATGAGCGGATGAACCTTCCGATCGAATAGAATCCACGGACTTTCTTGAAGATCATTCAGTCTCAGCGAAGGTTCACGGGCTAACGCGTCGTCTTCTCTGAGAGCGATGTAGAAAGGGAACTCGCTGACTTTAGTGGTGGTCAGCTTGCGATTGGAACCTGGGCTGGTGATGAATGCGAGATCGAGTTTGGACGTAAGCAGTCCATGGATCAATTCAGGGGCGAAGTCGCTTTGCATGTGAACGATTAGGCTGGGGTGGAGAGGCAAATGAATGGAGAGGACCGTAGACACAATGACGGGATCAATGAAGGGAGAATGCCCGATCGTCAAATGAGCTTCGACCCCTTCCTCTGCCGCCTTCGCGTGTTGAATCGCCCGCTCGTAGTGAACCAATAAAAGTTTCGCTTCCTCCACAAAGGCGCGCCCCGCATCGGTCAGGGCGACGCTCGCATGATTGCGGCTGAACAGCTTGACATGCAGTCGGGTCTCGAGTTCTGCCATCCGCCGGCTGACGCCAGACTGCGAAAGCTTAAGCCGCCTTTTACTTCTGGTAAAGCTCAGTTCCTCCGCAACAGCGACGGCCGCCAGAAAATAGCGCAGTTCGATGGGTTTATGCATTCTCGGCTCCCAAGTTGCGGCAACAACGCATTCATCGCTTTCAAGCGGATCTGATGCTATGCCAGCGTTTAGACATCTGACTTGCCGGAAAGTTATTGCCTGGAACAGCTTGTCACGCTTCCTTCTTCCAAAACGCGTCGCTTTGTTCAGGGCGCGGTACCGAGAATGCGGAAAGCGCATAACACAGATCGAGAAACTCATTGGACACGAATATGTACTGAGGAATCTTCTTCGATAACGGGTTGCATCAAGGTCGAGGAATCGCTCATGCCAGTATTTGCCAGTGAGAAGAAGCCGTCCCAAAGTGAAGGGCTGCACTCAGTGGCTTTGGAGCGCCACTATTCCGTGCCCGAGATAGCCGAGTTGTGGGGCATCAGTGAAAAAACGGTGCGGCGCCTCTTCGACAGCGAAGACGGAGTTTTGCGTTGGGGCAGAAGTGAGACCGCCCGCAAACGGGCCTATCAGAATCTGCGTATCCCGCAGAGTGTTTTGATCCGGGTCCACCATCGCGAAAAGATTGCCTGAGCTTATGCCTGGAAGGCCAGCACCTTCGCCCTAACCCGTTGCGGCGTCTGGGGTGGAACGGCCCCCAAAATCTTCCAAGCGTTCCGAACACTGGCGGCAAGCTGGTCCTGCCGCGCTTTCACCCACGGCGAGTAATGCTTCTCGGTGATCTTGACGCTGGAGTGACCGAGAAGCATCGAGACCTGATCGATGGGAACACCGGCCAGCAGCATCTCTACCGCGAAGGTATCCCTGAGCATGTGCGGAAAGCATCGCTTTACCGAGCCGTCTGGTTTCTCCAGCCCGGCAAGCTTGAAGAGACGGCGAAAGCTGCGCTGCCAGTCGGCAACGCAGCTCTTGGGAAGACCGTTTCCGCTCCAGAAGAAGTACCGCGGATTGGGCCTTGCGCCTTCCGGCACAGTACGGAGAGCATTGGCGACCTCCGGCGGCAGAGGAACGTAGACAGGCGTCCCCGTCTTCGCCTGATAGAGCAGAAGCTCATCGTTGATGAGCCGTGTGCGCTCCAACGTGAGCGCATCCCGGATACGCAAGCCGCTCCACCGCATGAGCATGAGGAGGGTGCGAATGCGGGTGCTATTCGCACCGCCGATTGTCTCTCCGCGGCTCTCCCGATACAGATACGTCGCGTCGATCAGCTTGTCGTACTCCTCGCGAGTGAAGTAGTCGGTCGGTGCAAGCGTGACGGAGATCCGGCCGAGATTGATGGTTGGATTGCTGGTAATCCAACCGGCGCGAATACAGAACCAGAAAAAGCCAGTCATGCGTTCCTGCTTCTTCTTCTTCGCCAAAGCGCCATCGGTCCACGAAGTGCGGAACGACTGGGCAGCGCGCAGATCGAATTCGCGCAGCAGCTTGTAGCCCTCGGCTTTACACCAGGCGAGGAGCTGCTTGCGGAACATGATCTCTAGCTTGTACAGGGTGGCGGGCGCGAGCTCTCGGGCTTTGGCGTCTGCCAGATATTCTTGGACGGCTCTGGCGATCGTGACCGCTTCGTCTCTCGACACCGGTTCCGCTTCAGCTGCCTCTTCCATCTTCCGAGATAGAACGACCGCGCGTTCCCAGCTCTTCGTCTTGAGACTACGCCTCTTGTAGTTACCTTCCACAACGCCCTCCGCCCACATAGGGCAGGTGCATCGTTTCCAGTACCTATCGGCGACCTTTGAACACGTCGGATTGTGCCGTCGATAGAGCGTCAACATGACCTCTATCGTACAATTATCGTACAGTTATCGTACAGTCGATCAGGTAATGCATCCAAGTCATAGAAGGTGAATAACTTAGAGATGGTGGAGGCGGCGGGAGTCGAACCCGCGTCCGAAACTGCCAACAACAGAGAGCATTCATGCTTTTCCCGTATCATCTTTGTCTCGTCACCGGCGCTTAGAACGGGCGAAGATGCGACAGTGACCAGCCTGATCGGTCTCGTCCGACCCGCTCAGGCGGAGCAGGGAAGACCAGCCTACTGTGCGACGATCGGTACGGGCCCGTAGGCGAAGCCCGAGCGATCGGCTACTCAATTAATTAAGCAGCAAGAGCCAGGTTGTTATCGGCACTTATGATTTTGTGAGCGATTACGGGTGTCCACACCCCGGCATGCCTCTCTGCCACAAGCAATCCCGTCGAAGCCGTGACGCCCCCATTTTGGAGCTGGCAACAACCATGCATGGGCCTGCAAAGAACTGTATTGATTATACCGCTGCTTCTGCAAAAGCACCGTGAATCGGATCGCGCAGAAGCTGGAACTCATCGCGCGCACTAATTGAAAACCCGTATAACGAACACCCCGATTACTTCCTTGCCCGTTCCCAAACAGGTCGCAAGAGGCGTACTCGGTTTCCCGACCAGCCAACAGAGCTACAACGTCGCGTTCACGACGTCGACATTCTGCCATTCGCCGCGCTCGATCGCCCCGCGAATCTCAGTCGGAGTCTTTCCCAGCTTCGTCTGCTGATACGCGAAGACCGCCTCTCGCATGCAGGTGGCGCAGGCTGCGCCGTGCGTTCCCTCGAAGCAGCTATGCAGGCTCTTGTGCCCGAGCGCCCGATCGCAGCGGCAATAGCAGGGAAGCTGGTGCAGCACGGAGGGGATCTTCTCCGCTATTTTGTAGGCGGTCACCTGATACGGATGCGTGAAGTAGGAGCCCGTCAGCTGGTCGCCCTTGAGCACGGGCATCAACGGCTTCGACGGAGGCGCCGCATGGTAGGCGGGTATCTCGTCCGCTGGATTCGACCATTGAGCCGAAGCGGCGATCGTAAGAAGTCCAAGAGCGAAACATCCGAAAAGTCTTTTCACTTATCACCCCACATGAACTTAAACCGCTCCATATCCCCAGTTAGTCTACCGCTGCATGGCTGAGAACACTCCCTCTAGAGAGGGTACCCAGGCCGTCATAAACCGCCATCCGGCTCAGAAAAAAAAGGCGGCACGAACATCTCTGTTCGTGCCGGGAGGCCAGTGACGCAACTTGGATCAGCAATCCGGCTGATCGTTAACTGTCTCGGAGGAGCTACCCTCTGATGTGTTAAACCATAGCACATCCTTACCCTACCTATGCAAGACCATATTTCTCTGCTTGGGTGTGCGTCACGTTACTTTCGTCCGGAGAGGCTCCTGGGATCGATTCGTAAGGAACAATCTGTAAGCTCAAATGCGGTCCAAACGGGCAGCTAATCGGAGGTCCATTTCCGTGATGCCGCCACTGTCGTGAGTCGTAAGCCCCAGCTTGACTTTGTTGTAACGAATATCGATATCTGGATGGTGTCCCAACTCTTCCGCCAGCGTCGCCGCACCATTGACGAACTGCATCGCCCCAGCAAAGTCGTCGAAGACCCTGGTCTGCGTCAGAGCCTTACCCTCGATCTTCCAGCCCGGGGCCTCCGCAAGTGCTTTCATCAGCTCGTCACCCGTCATCACTCTTCTGCTCATCGCGCCTCCATGCGTTTCTAGCCGCAGTTTTCGTCCGCCTTCTGCCGTTGTAATTTGACCCACCCAGGCTTGGTCACCTGCCGGCTTCGTCCCAGCGCCAGCGAGTCTTCCGGAACGTCCTCCGTGATGCAGCTCCCGGCCGCAACATAAACGCCGGCCGCCAGAGTCAGCGGAGCGACCAGCGTCGAGTCCGATCCAACAAATACCCTGTCGCCGATCGTGGTCTGGTGCTTGTGCACCCCATCGTAGTTGCATGTGATCACGCCTGCCCCGATATTCACCCCGGCGCCGATCACCGCGTCCCCCAAATACGTGAGGTGGTTCGCCTTCGACCCTTTCCCGATCGTCACCTTCTTGGTCTCGCAGAAGTTCCCAATGTGGGCGGACTCTCCGACCCGGCTCTCCGGTCGAAGATGAGCGTACGGCCCCAGCATTGCTCCATCGCCAATCTCCGCTCCATCCAGAATGCAGCCGTTTCGCACCAGCACACCGTCGCCCAGCACCGATTGTTGGATCACCGAGTACGACCTCACCCGGCATTCGGACCCAATCCTCGTCGCACCCAGCAGCTGCACGTAGGGCTCGATCGTTGTGTCCGCTCCGACCGTCACCTCCGCGTCGATCACACACGTGTCGGGCCGCAGAATGGTCACGCCTTGCGCCATCAGCCGCTTCGCCGTCTCCATCCGCATCGCCGCATCCAGATGCATTATCTCGGCGATTGTGTTTGCCCCGAGTACCTCATCGACACTCGCCGCCTTCACCGCGACCACCCGCTGCCCATCTGCAACCAGCATCGCGGCAACATCGGTCAGGTAGAACTCGCTATGCGGGTTGTCCGTCGACAGCGCATCCAGCTTCCCAAACAGCGCATCGGTCCGAAAGCAGTAGATCCCGGAGTTGATCTCGCGCGCCCCCACCTGCTCCGCGGTCAGGCTCTTTTGCTCGACAATGGCCGTCACCTCCGGCCCATTCTCAACTCTTCGCAGGACGCGCCCATACCCAGTCGGGTCCGGCGGCACCGCCGTCAGAATCGTCATCGCGGCATGCTCACGGAGATGCACATCGCAGATCTCTGCAATCGTCTCCGGCCGGATCAGCGGAACATCGCCGGACAGCACCAGCAGGTGTTCCGGCAACGTCTCCCCGGTGTGCTCGGCAAAGTACGCCTTCACCTGTTGCAGTGCATGTCCGGTTCCACGCTGCTCCGCCTGCAGCACGAATCGCACCCCCGTCGAACTCACCGCCGACCGGACCCGATCCGCCTCATGCCCGACGATGCAGTAGATCCTATCTGCCGGGACCACCCTCTTCGCCGCGGCAATCACATGCAGCAGCAGAGCCTGCCCGCCAATCTCATGCAGAACCTTCGGCCGCCTGCTCTTCAGCCGCGTCCCTTTGCCGGCCGCCATAATTGCAATCGCAAATCCATTCGTAGGCATACGATCATGATCCTCTCACGCGCGACAGCCCAGACGCCCTCCCCCGTAAGGCGCACGTTCCCCCTACAGGGCAGCTGATCTCCGCATCGTTCAGCGCCCTTGGACAAAACCTCGGCCGCGGTTTACTGGCCAGCCGGCTTTGCCTGGCCCGGCGGCGGCGGGATTGCCACATCGACCGTCGTCACCTTGCCCAGCGTGCTCAGCGGCGTCTTCATCTCCGACTCGTTGCCGACCACCACCACCGCCAGCTTTGAGGTGTCGATGTACTTCGCTGCTACACGCGACACGTCGGCTGCCGTGACACGTTCAATCCCACTCTTATATTTATCGAGATAGTCCGACGGGTATCCATAGAACGCCAGCGTCACCTGCTCGCCCAGAGTCTTGTCGGGCGAGTCGTAATGGAAGATGAACGAGTTCAGCACCTGATCCTTGGCCTTCTTCAACTCGTCCGATGTCGGAGGCTGCGTCTTCAACCGCTCGATCTCCTCCAGAATCGCCTTTACCGCAGCCACTGTGCTCGCGCTCTTTGTTCCCGCACCCACCAGAAACATACCCGGGTGGTCGTACGATGCCCCAAACCCGCCGCCTACGTTGTAGGCCAGGCCAAGCCTGGTCCGCACAGCCTGGAAGACCCGCGATCCGAAACCACCCGAGAAGATCTCGTTCATCACGCTCAACGCATAGAAGTCCGGATTCCTTCGCTCGGTCCCCAGGCCCGCAATATAAACGTTGGACTGGTTCACATCGTTCTTGTCGACGAAGTACACGCCGGACCTGGATCCGGAGAAATCCATCTTCGCCGTCTCGATGACCTCGCCCTTCTTCAACCCTGAGAAGGCCGCTCGAAGTTTCGTCTCCATCGCCGCACCGTCGAAATCCCCTGAAACCGATACGATCATTCCGTTCGGAACCACGGTCTTCGCGTGCCAGGCCTGCAGGTCGTCGAGCGTCACCGCAGCCACGGTTGAATACTCCGCCTCCCGCGCGTACGGGCTCGTCTTTCCATACACAACCGCCTGTGCCTCCCGACTGGCAATGCCTGCCGCATCATCGTTGCGGCGTGCGATGCCCGTATCGATCTGCCGCTTCGCCAGCTCCAGCTTGTCTGCCTTGAACGCCGGATGCAGCAGCAGATCCGTCGCCTGCGCGAACACCGGGTCGAAGTCCCCCTTCAGACTCGACCAGCTTACCGACGTCGACGCCACGCCGCCGCTCGTCTCCAACCGCGCCGCCTTCGCCTCCAGCTGGTCGTCTAAAGCATCTCCTCCGACCGTAGCCGTTCCACTCGTGCGCCACGTCTGGCCGTAGAGCCCCACCAGCCCGACCTTAGCCGCGGGCTCATCGCGGCTGCCGCCCCGGATCAGGACCGATCCTTCGATAAACGGCAGTTCGTGGTCCTCCTGCAGGAAGATCACCAGGCCGTTCTCCAACTCGACACGCTTCGGCTGAACCGGCTTGAAATCGTGCAGTGGCGGGATCGGGATCTTCTGCCACGGCTCGTTGCCATGATTTGCAGTAGCCGTCGATGCTCGTTGCGGGGCCGGTTGCTCCGTGGCAGGTCGTTTCGCGGCCGGTCGCCGTCCCGGCTCACTGCTCTGCGCCTGCGTCGAGGGACCCATAAGTCCGACAGCACAACTCAGCCCTGCCGCTGCCATCCATCCGATCGTGCCCTTCACTCTGCACCCCCACCGTTCTGCACGGTCGCTGCCGCGGCAGGCGCGGTAAACTCGATCCGCGCCACCGTCCGGTTGCTCGCCAGAAACGTCTTCGCGGCAACCCGCCGAACATCCGCCTTCGTCACCGCATCCACCTTTTTCAGCTGACGGAATAGCTCGCGCCAATCGCCGTATCTCGTCTGGTACTCGGCCAGCTGATGCGCCAGACCTTCGTTGTCGGCCAGACCCCGGAGCAGGTCGGCCTTGGAACGAGTCTTGTACCGGTCCAGCTCCGCATCTGAGATGTCTTCACTCTTCAACCGGTCCAGCTCCTTGTGGATCGCCGTCTCCATCTCGGCCGGCGTATGCCCGGGCAGCGGCACCGCCAGGAACGCAAATAGTCCCGGAAACTTCTCCCCCGGAAATCCGCTGATCCCCTCCGAGACGGCCGCGATCTTCTGGTCGCGTACCAAGCTGCGGTACAGCCGCGCCGTTCGTCCGTTCGAGAACACGTCGCTGATCGCGTCGTACACCGCATCGTCCGGATCGCGATAGTCCGGCCGGTGATATCCCTCGATGTAGAACGGCTGCGTCGCCTCCCGGATCGTCACCGACTTCTCCGCCATCTGCACCGGCTCGACCGTCGTCATCGGCTCTGGCTTCGGCCCCGCGGGAATCCTTTCGAAGTATCGCTGCAGCACCGGCATTGCCTGCGCCGCCTTCACATCGCCCACCACCGCCACCACAATGTTCGCCGGCACATAGAACTTCTTGTGGAACGCCTCCGCCTCGGTCGCGTTCACCTGGCTGATCTCGCTCTCCCATCCAACGCCGCTCCGTCCATAAGGGTGCGCGACATACGCCGTCGCAAGAAACTGCTCGACCATCCGGCCGACCGGCGAGGAGTCGATCCGCATCCGGCGCTCCTCTTGCACCACGTCGCGCTCCTTGTAGAACTCGCGTTCCACCGGCTGCCCGATCCGGGTGCTCTCAAGATAAGCCCACAGCTCCAGCCGGTTCGAGGGCATGCTCCAGAAGTACTGGGTCGAATCCTCGCCCGTCGAGGCATTGATCCCAACCGCCCCATTCTGCTCGGCGATCTGCGTGAACTGATTCGGAATGACATACTTTTCCGCCGCCGCGATCGCATCGTCGAAGCTCTTCTTCCGCGTCGCCAGCTTGGCCTCATCGCGTCCCACCCGCTTCCGGAACTCAGCATCGTAGGCCGCCTGGGCCACCTCGACCTTGCCCAGAGCCAGCTTTTCTGCGGCGTAGTTGCTCGTGCCGATCTGGTCCGTCCCTTTGAACGCCATGTGCTCGAACATGTGCGCTAAACCGCTCTCACCCTGTGGATCGTCCGCCGACCCCGCATCCACCAGCGTGTAGAAGCTGAAGACCGGGGCCTCTGGCCGTTCACAAACAATCAATGTCAGGCCGTTCGGCAGCACCTTAACCGTCGTCCGTCGCTCAAAGCTCGCCAGATCCTGCGCCAGAGCGCCCGAGCAGACTCCCGCAACCATCAGTGCCGTCAACCATCGGCAAATCCTCATCAGAAACTCACCTCCGAACCCTCTCCCAGATCCCTCGCCAGGAACCAGGCGCCAGCACAGGGGACACGCACGATAACCATACGTGACTCCTCCATTTGGACGAAGCTCTCGTCGCAACAGCAGCACACCTCGGCCTGCCTCGCCTCGTAGCTCCTCAACGCCGGGTTCGCGATGCGGTCGACACCGCCAGAATCGCCAGCAACGCCGCTCCCGCACCCACCAGCACCGAGATCCACCCCCATGCGATCTCCCCGGCAGCCGCCTCAGCCTGCACGGCAATCTGCTTCACCGCCCCGAGAAATTGCTCTTTCGTCCACATATTTCGCGCGGCTCCCGGACCCCGTCGCAGGCAGGCTCCGGCCGCCTTCGCCCAATCGCCCTCCGCGACCGCTGCCAGGAGCTTCGGGTACTCCTGAAACAGCTTGCCCGGCCCCAGGTTATAGACCATATCCAGCAGCGCCAATTTCACCCCGTCCGGAAGCTCGTCGTAGCCACCCACATGGTCGCGCAGATATCCCTCAAAACCCTCCAGCACCTCCGTCAGCCGATCGTCGATCGCCTTTTCCGCCAATCGCAGCCCGCCCGCCCTGCGGTAAAAGGTCGCCGCACGGCCTTTCGCCAACGCGCTCACCCTCCGGAACTCCTTCGAGATCTCCTCAGCCGTCGCCGCCCGCTCCCCCATCTGAAACGGCAGCGTCCCCGCCACCCGCGCATCCGGCAGCATGGACCCCACCCCCACCGTCACCTTGCCTACCGTATCGAGATACATCCATGGCACAGATCCCTCAAACTGCTTCAACCGCTCGATCGCCTGATCCAGATATCCGCCCATAACTCACGGTAGCATCCCCTCTTGCAACCTTTTGCTTGACGGAATGAATGGCCATTCAGTATGCTCTGGCCGTCGGGACAGGTCCGCCCCAAGGACTCTAGACCGCCTGCCAACGGAGTTCGTACCAATGTCCTCGAGCACGACCCTTTCCCTCTCCAGCTCCGCCACCCCTAAACCCTTTGGCCGCGATATCCGCAAGGTCGCCGTCCTCGGCGCCGGCACCATGGGCTCGCGGATCGCCGCCCACATCGCCAACGCCGGCCTGCCCGTCGTTCTGCTCGATATCGTCCCTCCCGGCGCCGCCGTAGGCGCGCCCGCGCCCGAGCGCAACCAAATCGTCCTCGCTGCCCTTGAAGCTCTCAAAAAGTCCAAACCCGCAGCCTTTTACACCCTCGACTCCGCCCGCCTCATCTCCTTCGGCAACTTCGACGACAACATGAACCTCATCGCCGACTGTGACTGGATCATCGAAGTGGTCGCCGAAAACCTCGACATCAAACGCGCCCTCCTCGAAAAGGTCCGCCAGCACCGCCGCCCCGGCACCATCACCACCACCAACACCAGCGGCCTCCCCGTCCACGAGATCGTCGCCAGCCTTGATGGTCTGAACGCAGACGATCCCGATCTCCGCCGCCACTGGTTCGGCACCCACTTCTTCAACCCCCCACGCTACATGCGCCTAATCGAGATCATCCCCACCCCGGACACCGACCCAGCCGACGTCGAAGCCATCTCCCGCTTCTGCGATCAGCGCCTCGGCAAAACCGTCGTCACCTCCCGCGACACCCCCAACTTCATCGCCAACCGCATCGGCACCTTCTCCATGGGCAACGCCATCCGCCTCATGCAGCTCCAGGGCCTGACGATCGAGGAGGTCGACGCCCTCACCGGCTCCCCCCTGGGCTGGCCCCGCACCGGCACCTTCCGCCTCGGCGACCTTGTCGGCATTGACGTCCTCGCCCACGTTGCCAGGAACTTCGAGGCCCAGGCCTCCCGCATCAACGATGAACGCACCGACGTCACCCTCGCCCCCTTCATCACGCAGATGTTGGAGCGAAAGCTCCTCGGCGACAAAGTCGGCAGCGGCTTTTACAAGAAAGCCGGGAAAGACCCCGAAGGCCGCGATCTCCGCCACGTCCTCGATTGGCAAACCCTCGACTACAAACCGTCCACACGCCCCAAACTCCCCGCACTCGATATTGCCAAAAACGTCGAGTCCACCGCCGCCCGTATCGCCCAGCTCCTCCACGCCGACCCCGAAAAGGACAAGGCCGCCGCCTTCTACTGGCCGTTCCTCACCGAGCTCTTCACCTACGCCGCGAACCGCGTCTCCGCAACCGGCAACGAGCCCGCCGCCACCGTCATCGAGATCGATCAGGCCATGCGCTCCGGCTTCAACTGGGAGCTCGGTCCCTTCGAGATGATGGATGCCGCCGGCCCCCGCTCGACCACCGACAAGATGCGAGCCGCCCGAGCCCCCATCAGCCCCAACGTCGAAAAGCTGCTCGCCAGTGACTCCAGCCAACCCGGACACACCTGGTACAAGGATGACCCCACCACCCCCTCCGGCCGCCAGTTCTTCAACGTCGCCACCAGCACCTACCAGCCCGTTCCCGCACCCCCCGGCACCGCCACCCTCAGCACCATCAAGAAATCTCACGGCGTCGTCAAGAAGAACCCCGGCGCCTCCCTCATCGACCTTGGCGACGGCATCGCCGCCATCGAGCTCCACTCCAAGATGAACGCGCTCGGCGGCGATATCGTCTCCCTCATCAGCCAGACCCTCAAGCCCACCTCCGATGCCGTCGCCAACTTTCGCGCCTTCGTCATCACCGGCGACTCCACCAACTTCTCCGTCGGCGCCAACCTCATGCAGCTCCTCCTCAGCGTCCAGGAGCAAGAGTGGGACGAGGTCGAGATAGCCGTCAAGCAGTTTCAGGGCATGACCCAATCCATCAAGTTCTGCCCCCGCCCCGTTGTCGTCGCGCCCTACGGCATGTGCCTCGGCGGAGGCGTGGAGATCGCCCTCCATGCCGCCGCCCGCCAGCCCCACGCCGAGCTCTACATGGGCCTCGTCGAAGCCGGCGTCGGCCTCATTCCCGGCGGCGGCGGTTGCAAGGAGATGACCCTCCGCGCGATCGAAGCCGGCTCCTCCATCCGTCCCGATGCCCGCAGCGAAGGGGTCGAACTCCTCCAGGCTCTCAACAAATCTTTCGAAACCATCGCCAAAGCCACCGTCTCCACCTCGGCCGCCGAAGCCCGCGCCCTCGGCTTCCTCCGGCCCTCCGACCAGATCACCCTGAACCGCGACCGCCTGCTGCTCGACGCGAAGCACACAGCCTGCCAGCTCGCCGAGTCCGGCTACCTCCCTCCGCAACTCAATACCGCCATCCCCGCCCCCGGCGAAAACGCCCTCGCCACCCTCAAGCTCGCCGTCTGGACCATGCGCGAAGGCGGGTACATCTCCGAGCACGACGCCAAAGTCGCAAACTGGGCCGCCCACATCCTCTGCGGAGGCAAACTCACCCCCGGCTCCCCCGTCTCTGAGCAGTACCTCCTCGACCTCGAACGCGAGGCCTTCCTCTCCCTCTGCGGCGAAAAGAAGACCCAGGAACGCATCGCCTTCACCCTCAAAACCGGTAAGCCGCTGAGGAATTAGTCTCTGCCGTTGCTGTTGCATTTGTGGTTGTCGGTTCTCTTGCTTGTCATCCCGTAGGGATCTGCTTTTGTGGTTGCTTGTTTTACGCCGTCATCCTGACCCTGAGCGGAGCCGAAGGGGAAGGCCCCTGTTTCTTCTTTGCCTTTGCTCCTTGCACCAGCACCATCGAGGTCAGCTATGAATGAAGTCATCATCGCCTCCGCCGTTCGCACCCCTGTAGGCAAAGCCCCCCGAGGCACTCTCCGCACCACCCGCCCCGACGACCTCGCCGCCACCGCTATCACCGGCGCGCTCGCCCGCATTCCTGACTTGCCCCTCGCAGAAGTGGAAGACGTCATCCTCGGCTGCGCCATGCCTGAGGCCGAGCAGGGTATGAACGTCGCTCGCATCGCCTCCCACCGCGCCGGCCTGCCCAACACCGCCTCCGCTATGACCATCAATCGCTACTGCGCCTCCGGCCTCCAGTCCATCGCCATCGCCGCCGATCGCATCCGCGGCGGATCTGCGGATGTAATTGTGGCCGGCGGCACCGAGTCCATGTCCTACGTCCCCTTCGGCGGCAACAAGATCTCGCTCAATCCCTGGCTCGTCGAAAACTACCCCGGCAGCTACATCTCCATGGGCCTCACCGCCGAGCGCGTCGCCAAACACTACGGCATCACCCGCGAGCAGATGGACCAGTTCTCCTTCGCCTCCCATCAGAAGGCCCTCCACGCCATCAGCAACGGCCACTTCGACGACGAGATCGTACCCGTCGAAGTCACCACTACCCGCATCTGCAGCAAGGGAAAAGCCAAGTCGGCCACCGCCCTCTTCTCGACAGACGAAGGCCCCCGCGCCGATACCTCCCTCGAAGCCCTCGCCAAACTAAAGCCCGTCTTCCACGCGCAGGGCACCGTCACCGCCGGCAACTCCTCCCAGACCTCGGACGGTGCCGCCGCCGCCGTCGTCATGTCCCGCTCCCGTGCCGATGCCCTCGGCATCAAGCCCCTCGCCCGCTTCATCGCCTTCGCCTACGCCGGCTGCGACCCCGAAGAGATGGGCATCGGCCCCATCCACGCCATCCCCAAAGCCCTCAAGATGGCCGGCCTCACCCTCGACGACATAGACGTCATCGAGCTCAACGAGGCCTTCGCCGCCCAGTCCCTCGCCGTCATCAAGGTCCTTGGCATCGATCCCGCCAAGCTCAACCCCAACGGCGGAGCCATCGCCCTCGGCCACCCCCTCGGCTGCACCGGCGCCAAACTCACCGCCACCCTCCTCCGCGACCTGCCCCGCCGCAACGCCCGCTACGGCATGGTCACCATGTGCGTCGGAGGAGGCATGGGCGCCGCCGGCATCTTCGAGGCCGTTCAGTAATGCGCGCCCTCAAAACGGACCTGGATTCATATCTTGCCTAGGAGATCACTTGCATGCAGTCAAAGCTTCTGCCACTTCTGCTTAGCCTTTGCCTGCCAGCGCTCGCGCAGACTTACAGCATCACCTCCACCATCCCCCTCGGAGGCACCGGCGCCTGGGACTACCTCCTCGCCGACTCTGACACACGGCGCCTCTACGTCTCGCATTCCTCAGAGGTCGACGTCCTCGATCTGGATACGCATCAGGTCGTCGGTAAACTCGCCGGTTTCGGGTTCATCCATGGGATCGTCATCGTCCCCAGCCTTCATACCGGTTTCCTCAGCGACGGCCAGAAGAACGAAGTGGTCACCTTTGACCCCGCCACGCTTGAAATCAAATCCCACATCAAGACCGTCGCAAACCCCAACAGCATGGCGTTCGACGAAGACACCGGCCGCCTCTTCGTCGGGCATAAACCCAGTAAGTCCACCACGGTCATTGAAGCTGCATCGGGAAAGATCATCGGCTCGGTCCCGCTCGGCGGCATCCCTGAGTTCCCCGTTACCGATGGCCCGAACCTCTTTGTCAATCTTGAAGACAAGAACGAAGTAGTCAAAATCGACACGAAGACACTCGCCATCAGGGCTCACTTCTCCCTTGCCCCCTGCACCGCGCCCGCGGGCCTTGCCGTCGACAAGCAGCATCACGTTCTTTTTAGTGCCTGCGACAATAAGATCTTCACTGTCCTCAGTGCCGAGACCGGAGCCATCCTCGCCATCCTTCCCAGCGGCCCCGGCCCGGATGCAGCAGCCTTCGATCCCACTACCCACCTGGCCTTTTCTTCAAACGGCGATGACGGAACCCTGACCATCGCCAGCCAGCATGACGCCAACCACTATCGCATCGCCCAAACGCTCAAAACCCAAGAAGGCGCGCGGACCATGGCGCTTGACCGTAAAACTCACACTCTTTTCCTTTCCACCGCCAAGCTGGGGCCGCCACCCGCACCCACACCTGCGAACCCCCATCCTCCCAATCATCCCGTAGCTCTGCCCGGCACCTTCGGGCTCCTCGTCATCAGCCCTACTCCGTAAAACCAGGTAAACTTATGGCTACCACCACTCCTCTCCCCCCCGAAGTCACCACGCTCAAACCCGCCGCCACCCCCACCCCCGGCGGCGCCTTCCTCATCACCCAACCCACCCCCGCAGACTGCTTCTTCCCCGAAGACTTCACCTCCGAGCACCGCCAGATCGCCCAGACCACCACCGACTTCGCCACCAACGAGGTCCTCCCCGTCTCGGACGCGATCGAGGCCAAAGACTTCGCCGTAACCCGCCGCCTGCTCAAAGAAGCCGCCGACCTCGGCCTCACCTCCGCCGACATTCCCGAGGAGTACGGCGGCCTCGAGATGGACAAGCAGACCTCCGCCATCATCGCCGAAAACATCTCCCGCCAGGCCAGCTTCTCCGTCGCCTTCTCCGCCCACACCGGCATCGGCACGCTACCGCTAGTCTGGTACGGCACCCCCGCGCAGAAGCAGAAGTACCTCCCCAAGCTGGCCGCGGGCGAGTTCATCGGCGCCTACGCCCTCTCGGAGTCCACCTCCGGCTCGGATGCCGTCAACGCCCGCACCCGCGCCGTCCTATCCGATGACGGCCAGACCTACACCCTCAACGGCGAAAAGATGTGGATCACCAACGCCGGATTCGCCGACCTCTTCACCATCTTTGCTAAATGCCTCGTCCCCGAAAACTCGGGATCCAAGGATGCAGGCAAAGAGCGACTCACCGCCTTCCTCGTCGAAAAGGGTACCCCCGGCTTCGCCGTCGGCAAGGAAGAGCACAAGCTCGGCATCCGCGGGAGCTCCACCTGCCCCCTCGTCTTAAATGATTGCGTTATCCCCAGTGGAAACCTCCTCGGCGAAGTCGGCAAGGGCCACCACATCGCCTTCAACATTCTCAACGTCGGCCGCTACAAGCTCGGCAACGCCGCCGTCGGAGGAGCCCGCGCCTCTCTCAACAACGGCATCCGTTACGCGCAGGAGCGCAAAGCCTTCGGCAGGCCCATCTCCGACTTCGGCCTCATCCAGCAGAAGATCGCCGACTGCGCCACCGGCATCTTCACCGGCGAAGCCCTCACCCACCGCGTCGTCGGCCTCATCGACCGCGCCCTCGCCAACATCGATCACAACGACACCGCCGCCATCCAGAAAGCGATCGAGTCCTACGCCGTCGAGTGCTCCATCTCCAAGGTCTGGGCCTCCGAGATGCTCGACATGGTCGTCGACGAGACCCTCCAGATCTTCGCCGGCTACGGCTACGTCGAGGAGTACCCCGCCGAGCGCGCCTACCGCGACGCCCGCATCAACCGCATCTTCGAAGGCACCAACGAGATCAACCGTCTCATCATCACCGGCTGGCTCATGAAGTCGGCGATGACTGGAAAGCTCGCCCTGATGCCCGCCATCAAGCAGCTTATGGACGAGGTAATGTCCGGCCCCACGCCCCGCGAAGACGACGACTCCGAATCTCCCCTCGCCGACGAAATCCACCACCTCGGCCAGGCGAAGAAGCTCACCCTCTTCGCCGCCGGCGCCGCCGCCCAGCGGTACATGGACAAGATCGCCGACGAGCAGGAGGTCATGGCCGCTCTCGCCGACCAGATCACCGAGGTCTTCGCCATGGAATCCGCCCTCCTCCGCGCCCAGAAGATCGTCGAAACAGGGAAGCGGGCCGGGAAGGGAAGCGCCCCTTCGGCCTCAAACAGCGCCTCAACCATCCCCGTCGCCATGGCCCGCCTCTACGCCGCCCACGCCTTCGACATCATCGAGCGCTCCGCCAGAAAAGTAATCGCCGCCGTAGCCGAAGGCGATAACCGCCGCACCCAGACCGCCATCCTTCGTCGCCTGGCGAAGCACGATGCTACCGACACCATCGCCCTCCGTCGCCAGGTCGCGCAGCACATGGTCAAGGCCGGCAAGTACACCATCTAGAAAGCGTCCTCAGACGACAGAACTGCTATCCCGATCCAAAGGCTGTCGTCTGCTACAAAGGCTTTCAGACCGATACGTAAGCTGTGTCATCCTGCCACTCGCAGTCTCATGGCGAGAGGCGCAGTCGAAGGGCCAGCGGTTTGCCCTGCCACTTGCGCCATCTGAAACGTCCAGCACGACAAACGCAGCATCGTCAATCCCCCAAACTAGCCCCGGCTCGTCCCCCAGACGGCCCGGGGCCTGCTCTTGTCCGTCCATTAGTCCTTTGTAACCATCCTCGTACCATGACCGCGCGGCCCTCCCCCCATCGTCTTCGCACACGCACTCTATGCGCCCTCCCTTTCCTGTGCCTTCTCTCGCCCGCCGCGCCCCTGCTCCACGCACAGCGCGTTCCCGTCGCCACCCGCGTGTCCCAGTCAATCTCCGCGAGCGCCGCAATCGACGCCGGCCAGCTTCCCATCTCCGAGCCGCTCACCCTTACCATCCATCTCCAGCCCACCGCAGCCCAGACCTCCGCGCTCGACCAGCTCCTCGCCGCCCAGACTGATAACACCTCCCCGAGCTTCCACCACTGGCTGACCCCGCAGCAGTTCGCCGAGCAATTCGGCGCAACCGGCGAACAACTCTCCGCGGTTACAAATTACCTCGAGTCCCACGGCCTCGCCGTCGCCTCCATCTCCCCCGCGCACACCCGCCTCACCGTCACCGGCACCGCCGGGCAGGCGCAGCTCGCCTTTATCACCAGCCTCCATCGCTTCAGCGTCAACGGCGCCCCATACTTCGCCAACGCGGCCGAGCCGACCCTCCCTGCGGAGATTGCCCCGCTCATCGCGGCATCTCCGGTCTCGACAACCTCCCACAGCCCGCCTCCGCCCGCATCGGCGTCGCAGGAGCCATCCCGGCGACCGCACCCCGCCTCGCAATCAGCCAGGCCACACCGCCAGACGCAGAACAGACCGACGACCTCATCGCCATCGCGTCTGCCATCGACGCCAACACCTCGCCCATCCTCAACCTCGCCACCACTGCCTGCTCAACCGACCTCACCCCAGCCGACGTCGACGCCTTCCGCGCCCTCTTCCGTCAAGCCGCCGCCCAGGGCATCACCGTACTCGCCACCAGCTCCTGCCAGACCCCCGCAGACTCAAGCTTCCCCGCCTCGCTCGCCGAGGTCACAGCTCTCACCACACTTCCCCGCGAGACCTCCCCCCCAGCTCCGGGATCGAAGCCCGCCCTGTCTGGCAGGCCGCCCCCGGTCTTCCCGCCGACGCTCTCCGCCACGAACCCGACCTCACCACCGCCTCCACCGCCGCATTCGCCCAGGCCATCGCCATCCTTATCCAGCAGACCGGCAATCGCCTCGGCAACGTCAACGCCACCCTCTACACCCTCGCCAAGACCGCCGGCCTCTTCACCCAGCCCGACGCCTCAGCCAACACCCCAGCGGCAGGCAACTGGGAGCCCGCCACCGGCCTCGGCCTCATCGATCTCAACACCCTGCTCAAGGTCTACCCGCGCATCTCCGGTATTTCTACCAAGACCTCGCTCATCTCGTCGTCCTACGCCCTGAACTACGGCAACCCCTTCACCCTCACCTCCAACGTCCAGGTCACCGGCGTCATCCCCCCGGTAACGCCCACAAATCCCTACCCCCCCGCTCCCACCGGTATCGTCACCTTCACCGCCTCCACTCAGGGCGTTCTTGGTACCTCCGGCATCGACGGCAGCGGCAACGCGACACTCGACTCCGGCGTCCTTCCCGTCGGTCCCTATGTGCTCACCGCAAGCTACTCCGGCGACGCGTACTACGCTCCGTCCACCAGCACCAGCAACGTCACTATCACCGTTTCCCTCGTAAAAGCCACGCTGCTCGCCACCCTCTCCCCCGCCACGAATGTCCCGTATGGAGCCGCCGCGACCGTCACCGCGACCGTGACCCTGCCCGGCTCCTCCGCCGCCCCGACCGGCCCCGTCTCCGCCCAGATCAGCAGCGGGGCCCCGGTCTCCGCCACCCTCAGCCCCAACCCGGGAAGCAATAGCGCCACGGCCAATATCTCTGTCTCAGTTCCACCTCCAGGAACCTATAACGTCCAGGTCACCTGCCAGGGCACCACCAACTTCCAGTGCCAGACCCCGGTCAACATCCCGCTCACCACCGTTAAGGGCTACACCAACACCACCGTCACTCTCACCCCCGCCGCCCCCCAGGCTGGCCAGCCGGTCTCGCTCACCGCCACGGTCGTCAACTCCGGCAACGGGACCGGCGCCTACACCTATGGCGGCGCGATCAGCTTCTACGACTCCGGCAAGCTCATTGCCACCGCCCCCGTCGGCACCAACCAGGCCACCGCCACCACGGCACTCTCCGGCATTCGCCCTCACAACATCACCGCCGTCTACAGCGGAGACTCGAACTGGAACACCAGCAACTCGGCTGCGCTCGCCGTCCTGCCCACCATCCTTCCCGACGCTCTCACCATCTCGACCAACGTCAACGGCCTCACCTCGCTCGCAGGCGTCAACATCATCTTCACCGGCAGCATCGCCACAACGGTCGTCTATCGATCCGGACCAACCGGCACCGTCACCTTCTTCGACACCTTCAATAACTCCGTCATTCAGCTCGGCAATCCGTCCGCCCTCGTTGCCAACGGCCCCTACGCTTCGATCGGCCTCTTCACGACCACCGGGCTTCAGCCCGGCGTCCACCGCATCTACGCCCAGTACAGCGGAGATGACAGCTACGCCCCCTCCCTCAGCCCGGCCATCACCCTCTCCCTCTCCGACTTCAACGTCACCATGACCCCGGCGACCCTTTCGCTCGCCCAAGGCAGGAGCGCTGCGGTCAGCGCGCTCGTCGGAGCCACCGGAGGCTTTGCCGGTCCCGTCACCCTGGGCTGCACCTCTCCCGGCGGCAGCGAGGCCACCTGCAATATCTCGCCCTCCTCCGTTGCCATTGGACAATCGGCTACCGTCACGGTTTCGACCACCGCGCCGCGTTCCGTCTCGTCCAGTCAGCAGGTCAGCGCGCTCCGCGGCTGGAGCTTCGCCACCGGCGCCACGATGGCCAGTCTCTTCTTCTTGTTCGCCCCCCGGCGTCGTCCGCTCGCGTCACTCCTGCTGATGCTGGTGGCCGTCTCGCTCACGGCAAACCTGGGGTGCGGCCTTGGCGTCACCATCGCCCCGGCCACTGGCGGCGGATCGAACCCGTCCGATCCCGGAACTCCCCTCGGCACCCAGAACTACATCATCACAGCCGCGGCCTCGGATGGCGTCAATTCCGTCCGCCACACCTACCAATACCAGGTCACGGTTCAGTAGAGTCTCCGTTGAAGGTTGACTGCAAATTCACGGTCGCCCGGTAGTACTATCGAGCGGCGGCGGCACCGAAACCTTTTCCAGCCATGGCGGTCTAAACTGGGGAAGCTGTATCCCTACCCTCCGTCCGTCCTCCGTCTAGTCCGTCTCCTCATCGACGCCTCGGCTCTGCAGGAACGGGAAGTTGTCCACGTTATCCCGGATTGCAGGAACCGTTCCCATGCCCTCTCGACCGCTTCTCCGCATTGCCTTCTCCGCGCTCGCGCTCTTTGCCTCCGTTCCTGCTCTCCAGGCCATCGTCCCCAATCGAATCGGCGCCATCGCGGAGACCGGTCGAACTCCCTTGACCCACACCATTCCCCGAGCTGCCAGACGATCCGCCGATCTCGGCCCGGCGCGTCTGGATCGTGTTCTCCCCTCGGTCACGCTGCACTTCGGTGTGAGCCCCGCGCAGCAGGCCGCGTTGAACCAGCTCATGATCGATCAGCAGGACCCCGGCTCGCCCCGCTTTCACCAATGGCTCACCCCGGCCCAGTACGGCGCTCAGTTCGGCCTCTCCAGCTCTGATCTCGCCACGGTCTCCGCCTGGCTCACCGGCCAGGGGCTCAAGATCACCGCCGTCTCCCCCAGCTCGAACTTCATCGCCGTCTCAGGAACTGTCGCGCAGATTCAGACCGCGCTCGGGACCAGCATTCACCAGCTCTCGCTGAACGGCGAACAGCACATCTCGAACATCACCGACCCGGTCGTCCCATCCGCTCTCGCCGGCGTTCTCAGCGGCATCACCGGCCTGAATGACTTCACGCTCAAGCCGCGGGCTCAATCCAGAACCGTCGTCCACCCCAGCTTCACCTCCGCCCTCAGCGGAAACCACTACATTGCCCCAGGCGACTTCTACGCCATCTACGATGTCGCCCCGCTCCTCGCCAGCTCCATCAACGGCTCCGGCATTACCATCGCGGTCGTTGGGCAGACTGACATCGCCACCTCGGACGTCGCCGCCTTCCGCTCCGCTTCAGGGCTCAGCGCCTCCGTTCCGGCCGTGAAGCTCTTCGGCACAGACCCCGGAACGCTGTCCGCCGATCTGCCCGAGGCGATGCTCGACGTCGAGTGGTCGGGAGCGGTTGCACCCTCCGCTTCCATCCTTTACGTCAACTCCAAGGATGTCATTGGCCTGTCCCTTATCAACTCGATCACCTCCAACCTCGCGCCCATTATCTCCATCAGCTACGGCGCCTGCGAGATCGACTGGGGGCAGAGAAACCTCACCACCCTCAACCAATACTTTCAGCAGGCCAATCTCCAGGGTCAGACCATCGTTGGCCCCGCCGGCGACTCTGGCGCAACCGACTGCGACTACCAGTCCACCCTGGCCGCGGATGGCCTCGCGGTCGACTTTCCGTCCAGCTCGCCGTTCGTCACTGCCGCCGGCGGAACCATGTTCAACGACGCCTCCGGCTCCTTTTGGAGCTCGACCAACGGCGCCATCTCTGGCTCCGCGACCGGCTACATCCCGGAAGGGGTCTGGAATGAGACCAGCACGGGCGGCCTGGCGTCCACCGGTGGCGGGGCCAGTGCCTTCTTCTCCAAGCCCGCCTGGCAGGTCGGCGCCGGTGTTCCCTCCGATCTCTCCCGCGACGTCCCCGATATCGCGCTCAACTCCGCCTTCGGACACGATGGATACCTGATCTGTACACGCGGCTCGTGTGTGAACGGATATCGCGCAGCCGATGGGCAGACCCTCACCGTCGTCGGCGGCACCTCAGCCGCGGTTCCGGCCTTTGCCGGTATGCTCGCCCTGGTCGAACAGAAGACTGGAAGCCGGCTCGGAAACGCCAACCCACAGATCTACGGCCTCGCCAACTCCACCTTTTACAACAACGTCTTCCACGACGTCACCAGCGGCACCAACAGCAGCCCCTGCGTCCAGGGTTCGCCCAACTGCCCCAACGGCGGCTCCATCGGCTACAGCACAAACATCGGCTACGACCTCGCAACTGGTTGGGGCTCGCTCGATGCCTACAACCTCGTCAACAAGTGGGGTCTCGTCCCCTCCTCCGGCCTCGGCAGCGCCACCGGTGCGGTCATCACCAGCACGGTCGTGACCACATCGTCTCCTACCTGCGGCATCTCCGGCGGCACCCTCGCCCTGTCCATCGTGGTAGCCAATTCCATTAACGGTTCCACCGTCGTGCCCACCGGATCGGTGCAGATCCTGCTCGATAACGCCGCCGTCGGCTCACCCCTCCGGTTGAGCAATGGCGCCGCCTCCTACACCCTCAGCACCTCCGCGCTCGCCTCCGGGGGCCACACCGTCAGCGCCGTCTACCTTGGCGATGGCAACTTTGCCGGGTCCAAAGGCAGCCTGCTCACCGACGTCGTCTCGAGCACACAGCCCGACTTCTCCGTCACGCCCTGCACCTCATCGGCAACGGCTCCAGCCGGCGGAACCGCCTCCAGCATCACCTTCACCGCGAGGCCGTTCAATGGCTTTACCGGCCCCGTTGCCTTCACCGCCATCGCCGACGCAACCCTCAGCGCCAGCTACACCTTTTCGGTCTCGCCGGTCACCGTCACCGGATCGAACGGAAGCTCCACCGTCCTGACCCTCAGCGCCTTCCAGACCAACAGCGCCACGTCCACCGGCCTCGTCAAGATCTCGACGAACAGCACACCTCCCTCCGCTCCCCCGAGCATGCGATCCGTCTACACCGCCGGCTCCGGCGCCGCGCTTGCCTCTGTCCTCCTGCTCACGCTGCCTCGCCGGCGTCGCTGGGGAGCCCTGCTCGCCATGGTCCTCTCGGTAGGCGCCATCGCCGCAAGCGGCTGCGGCTCCGGCGGATCGCTCGTCAGCCCCGGACCTGTCACGCCTACTCCAACCACTACCGCCGCCGCACCCGGCACCTACACCGTAACCGTCGTCGGCAGTGGCTCGACGCCCATCGGCAATCGCATCCACAGCGCGCAAATCACCTTCGTAGTCCAGTAAGTCAGTAAGTCCGTAAGCCCCGTAAATCCAGTAGCTTCGGAGCTGCATCCACCTCGCTTAAACCGTCGCCTCGATCGCCCGCCGCTGCTTCTCCGTCGGCGCCGGCTGCGCAGCTTCCTCCGCACGGAGAGCCAGCCCCATCAGATAGTCCTGTGCCGCGAACGGTGCACCCGTCTTCGGTGCCCGGAGGTACTCCCCATCCGGCTGCAACAGGCGCGCCTTCACGTTGTCCGCCAGGTACGCCCCCAGGATCTCCCGGCGCAGCCGCTCGCTCAGATCGGGCTGCGTCACCGGAAAGACCACCTCGCACCGCTCGAACAGATTGCGTGACATCCAGTCCGCGCTCCCGCAGAAGACCTCGTCGTCACCCCCGTTCACGAAGCTGAAAATGCGGCTATGCTCCAGAAATCGCCCAACGATCGACCGGACCCGGATCCGTTCGCTCAAACCCTTCACCCCCGGCCGAAGCGAACACATACCCCGGATGATCAGGTCGATCTCCACGCCTGCCTGGCTCGCCGTGTACAACGCCTCGATCGTCGCGCGATCCAGCAGTGCATTCATCTTGGCCACGATCGCCGCCGGCCGGCCCGCCTTCGCGTGCTCCGTCTCCCGCCCGATCAGCCGCAGCAGATCCTCTGCCAGCGTCAACGGAGCCACCATCAACGGCCGGTACGCCTCGCCCTCCGCCTCCGCCGTCAGGTAGTTGAAGACCGCCTGCACCGCCTCCGTCAGCTGCGGCCGCGCCGTCAGCAGGCTGATGTCCGTATAGAACCGCGACGTCACAGGGTTATAGTTGCCGGTGCCCATGTGCGCATACCGCCGAACCACTCCATCCGGGTCGCGCCGTACCAGTAGCGCCAGCTTGCAATGGGTCTTCAGCCCAAAGATCCCGTGAAACACGCCAACGCCCGCGTCCTCCAGCTCCCGCGCCCAGCGGATGTTCGACGCTTCATCGAAGCGCGCCATCAGCTCCACCACCACCGTCACATCCTTGCCCTGCGCCGCCTCGATCAACGCCCGAAAGATCGCCGAATCCGCGCTCGTCCGGTACAGCGTCTGTTTCATCGAGATCACCGCCGGGTCGACCGATCCCGCCTCGATAAACGCCTCCACCGTCTTGTAGCTGTCGAACGGATGATGCAGCAAAATATCGCTGCGCCGCAGATCCTCGAACAAATCCGTCGACGTCGCGCCGATCCTGTACTCCTTGCTTACAAAGAACGGGTATTTGAGATCCGGACGCTTCGCCTCCGAGTACACGTTCAGCAGTCGCGACAGGTTCACCGGTCCGTCGGTCTTGAACACCTGCCACGGCTCCAGCTCAAAGTTCATCCGCAGCCGCTCCACGATCTCGTCGCTCGCCGTGCACTCGATCTCCAGCCGCACCGCGTCTCCCTTCCGGCGGTTATGGAGCTCCGCTCGAACGCTCTCCAGCACCGATCGCGACTCCTCCTCCTGCAGGTACAGGTTGCTATTGCGCGTCAACCGGAACGCCGTCTGCGCCAGCACCTCGTACCCTCGAAACATCTTGGTCGCCTGCGATTCGATCAGCTCGTGCAGCATGATGAAGTCGGTCCCGCCGCCCCGGTTCTGCAGGCAGATCAGGCGCGGAAGCGACCTCGGCACGGTCACCACGCCCAGCACCGGAACGGTCTTGATGCCCTCGTTCGCTCCACGCTTGTGCCGCAGCAGCAGCGCCAGGCAGAGCGCCTTGTTCAGCACGCGCGGAAACGGGTGAGATGGATCGATCGTCACCGGAGTCAGCAGCGGGTCCACCTCATCGCCGTAGAAGCGCAGTGCCTGCTGCCGCGCCTCGTCGTCCAGGTCCTTCCACCGCAGCACCCGGATCCGTTCCGCCTCGAGCGCCGGCAGCAGGTGCTTGTTCCAGCACCGGTACTGCGCCTTCACAAACGTGGTCAGCTGCTCCGTCAATCGGTCCAGGCGCTCCCCCAGCGTCAACCCACCCTCATCGGCTGCCTGCGCCTGCATATCCCCGTCCTCGATCCGCTGCAGGATGCCCGCCACCCGTATCTCGACGAACTCGTCCAGGTTGTTGGCCGTAATCGCCAGAAACTTCACCCGCTCCAGCAGCGGGTTCGTCTCATCCCGAGCCTCTTCGAGCACCCGGTCGTTGAACCGCAGCCAGCTCTCGTCGCGGCTGAAAAACCGGGTCTCAGGCGCTTCTTTCGCCGCCTTCACCCGCTTCTTGTGCTTGCCCGGCTTCTTGCCGGGCTCCAATGCTGCGTCGACCTTTGCAACACCATGCTTCACGGAACGTCGTTTTGATGCAGCCATAGAGTTCTGAAGACTACCTGCCCTATGTTAACGCCCGGGGTTAACGCCCGGGCAAAAAGCGCCGCGAGGCAAGGTTCTCGCCCTGCTGCCCCCAGCCATGCCTGTTTCCGTGTACTCTGGTGTGCCTCGGAGCGGTCGTCATGATCGATCTTCACGAAGTCTCACTTATCGATGCACCCGTCGACCGCTGCTTCCACCTCACCTGCAGCGTCGAGGTTCGCCTGCTCGATAACGTTCACTGCGGTGAGCCCGCGATAGCCCTCGCCGGCCAGACGACAGGCCTCGTCGGCATGGGCCAGCAGGTCACCTGGCGCGCCCGCCACCTCGCCCTTCAGCAGACCTTCACCACCCGCGTCACCCGCTTCGATCCACCGGTCTTCCTTCAGGACACCGTGCTCCACGGCGCCTTCCGCTCCATGCAGCACGACTACCATTTCCGCGAGCTGACCGGCGACCGGACCGAAGTCACCGACGTCCTTCGAATCTCTGCGCAGCTCCCAGTCCTTGGAAGAATCGCGGAACTCCTCATTCTTCGCAGATACATGCGCATGCTCCTGCTTGAACGAAGCGCCGTAGTCAAGCAGGTCGCGGAGTCCGCCGAGTGGAAGCGGTACCTGCCGCATATCTGATCTGCAGCGTCGTCAGCAGCCTCTCCAACCCTACGCCCAAACAGAGACGTTAGCCCAGCTGGGTGCCCCATTCATGACAGCCTCACCGTCGTGAGTGGGTGTGCCGCCTACACCGTCCCAGGCCGGAACCGAATCGCATAGAACCCCCCGAAGGCCGTCATCAGAAGGCCCCACCAGAACGTCGCATGCAGCTTCAACAACAGGGGCAGCCGCATCGCCGTCTCGGACGGATGGCTGAACTCATAGATCCCCACGGGAATCAGCACCAGTCCATACATCAGGCAAAGCGCGCCCACAAAAAACCAGATCGACAGCCGCGCCTTCCCTCCATGTCCCGGCGCCGCCGCGGCCGACGTCCCAGGGTAAGCGTGCTCGTGCTCCGTCGGTCCGGTGTGCCCCGTTCCATCAGATTCCGATCGTCCTACGGGTCCTGACATACTCGCCTCCTACCAGAACAGCAGATTCAAAATGAAAAACACCGTGCCCACAACCACCGCCCAAAAGATCGGCTTCTGCCACACCGTCGTCGACCCGTCGTGCGGGATCACCGTCGCCCCATACACCAGGCCGTTCAGCTCCTCGTCGGTCTTCGCCTTGGTCACCAGGCTCACCAGAACCGTGACGATCACGCATACCAGCCAGCACCACAGCGCGCGATACAGATTCTCCGCCATCGGCTTTGCGTTGGGTGAAAGCGCAATGTACTTCAGCACACCCGGGTCCCGCTGCACCCACGCCCACATCCCGATCGACGACGCCGTTCCGCACAGCAGACCCCAGAACCCGCCCTCCTTCGTCGCCCGCTTCCACAGCATACCCAGGATCACCGTCCCGAACAGCGGCGCGATAAAGAAGCTGAACAACGCCTGCACATAATCCATGATCGAGGCCGCGTTCGCCACCAGGTAAGCCGTCCCGACGCTCACCAGCATCCCCACCACCGTCGACGCCCGGCCCATGAACACGTAGTGCGCGTCGTTCGCCTTCTTGTTGATGTAAGCGCCGTAAAGGTCATACGTCCAAACCGTCGAGAACGCGCTCACATTGCCCGCCATCCCCGACATGAATCCCGCCACTAGCGCCGTAATCCCCAGCCCCAGCAAGCCAGGTCCGCAGTACCGCACCAGCATCAGCGGCAACACCTCGTTGTAACTATGCTGCCCCGTCGCCGCTGCCACGCTCTCCGGCACCAGGTGCATCAGACTGCCATCCGGATTGCGAAGCACCGACAACGCCAGCAGCCCGGGCACGATCACGATAAACGGCACCGCCATCTTGAACGCCGCGCCAATCACCGGCGCCATCTTCGCCGCCCACAGATTGTTCGCGCTCAGCACCCTTTGGACCACCAGAAAATCCGTCGTCCAATACCCAAAGCTCACCACAAACCCGAGCCCAAACACGATCCCCGTCCAGTGCACGCCCATCGGGTTGCCGGCAAAGGTTCCCAGCGTCGACCACATATGCGTGTAGTCGTTGCTGCCGACGTTGTGCGCAATCTGCGCCTTCAGATTCGTCCATCCACCCGCCTCGATCAACCCGATAATCGGGATCAGCGCGGCGCCCGCCCAAATCAGCACAAACTGCAGCACCTCGTTGATGATCGCCGACCGCAGCCCCCCGAGCATCACGTAAAGACCCACCGTGATCGCTCCCACCCAGATCGAGAAGCTGATGTTCCACCCCAGCACCACCTTCATCACCAACGCCATCGAGTACATATTGACGCCGCTCATCAGCACCGTCATAAACCCGAAGCTCACCGCCGAAACCGCTCGCGCACCCTCGCCATACCGCAGCTGCAGATACCCCGGAACCGAGTGCGTCTTCGAGATGTAGTAGAACGGCATCATCACGATGCCGAGAAACAGCATCGCCGGAATCGCCCCGATCCAGTACCAGTGCGTCGCCAAGATCCCGTACTGGTACGCGGATCCCGCCCACCCCATCAGCTCGAGCGAGCCCAGGTTCGCCGACACAAAGCTCAGCCCCGCGATCCACGCCGTCATCTCCCGGCCCGCTAGGAAGAACTCCTCGCTTGTGCTCGCCGAATCCCGGACGTAGAACCCGATAAACAGCACCAGGCAGAAGTACAGAACCAGGATCAGAATATCCACTGGGTGCAGGTGCGTCAGCTGCCGCGAACCCCCCGTTACCGCCGCCGCCAGCATGTATGTCATTCAGATAGTGTCGAGGTCGCCAGTCCTGTCTCCAGGCTGAGGCGCCGCTCCCCCTCAAAGATTTGTTCGTCGGACCCGAAGCGATTGCCGGGACGGCACACCCCCCGCGGCAGCTTCTTCGGAACGGACCAAATATACAGCAAACGCTGCCTCGTCCTCAGCAAGCACCGCCCCATCCTCATCAGACGCTCCGAGCCATCTCAGGCTTCTGCGACTGGCTGCAACGGCTGCGCCGGGATTAGAATCTATCTCCATACAGGCGTTCCCACGCGCCTGCCAAGGAGAACACACAATGCAACTTCGCACGGCAGGCACCCTCATCCTCTCAGCCGCTCTCAGCCTCTCTCTTCCATCCGCGGCCGCCTTCGCCCAGAGCAACGATTCCGGCACGAAACAGGATATGAAGTCTGCCGGCCACGAGAGCAAGAACGCGGTCAAGGACACCGGCCACGGCATCAAGCAGGGAACCAAGAAGGTCTTCCATAAAACCAAGCACGTCACCAAAAAAGTAGGCCACAAGATCGAGGGCAAGCGCGACACCTCCGCCAACAACCCCCAGTAAGCTCTCCCGCTCCACAGACCTCCAGGCAAAGTGAAAGGAGCGCCAACCGTCAGGTCGGCGCTCCTCTTTATCTCCCGCAGTCTGGATCTCCTGCAGTCTAGATCACGTCTTTCGCTCTCTGCAGCAGATCCTTGCCTTTGTTCAGCATCCCACTCGCCGTTCCCGCGCTCTGCTCCTTTTCGCCAAACGTGTCCGACCGGCCAAACCCGAGATTCGGCACCTCGCCCAGCGGAGCGGCAAAGCTCGCGGAAAACTGGCCATGGCCGTCCGGAGCCTGCCCTGTCGTCCACGGCTGCCCGTCTTGCGATCCCATGCCCTTGTCCGTTGTTGTCACGATGAAGTTGTAGCTGAAATCGGCCTTCTCCTCGGCTTGCGGGAAGCTGTTTGGGATCGGCAGGTGTGTCGGCCCAAGCTCCTCAAGCACTGCCAGCCACTGCTGTTGATGCATCGTGTCCCGCGCAATGTTGAAGCTCAGCATGTCCCTCATGCCCGGGTCATCCGTCATGTGGTACAACCGGCACGCCAGCGTCCGTCCAGTCGCCTCGGCCGCCACGTTGCAGTACATATCGCCCGCAATGTTGCCACTCGCGTAAATGTGGGACATGTTGAACGGCACGCCATCCGAGTTCACCGGCATCGCCGATAAGCGCTCGACAGAATATGCCGTGGGTCCATCCCGCTCAGCACCGATCCAGCGATCGGATCTCCCGCGATCTCCTCCTGCAGGCTCAACGGAGCATTCTGCAGGTTCAGAGCAACCGCCGTCGCCAGCATCTCGATGTGGCTGATCTCTTCGGTCGCCGTATTCAGCAGCATGTCCCGGTACTTCACCGGACCCCGGCATCCCCAGGCCTGGAAAAAGTACTGCATGCAAACGCGGATCTCTCCTTCAACTCCGCCAATTGCTTGCTGAAGCATCTTGGCGTAAAGCGGATTGGGTTTCTCCACGCGTACGGGGTACTGCAATTTCTTGTCGGTATAGTACATAGCTCTCCTGGAGGAAAATTGGCGAAAGGATATCTCTGTTGAGGTTGAAACGTGCGGGAAGTAGTTGTGGACGTGCCGGATCGTTCTTCGCGTTGGATACCCGCTACCACACCTGTAGTTGTGCTCAACCCCGCTCGGCAAGCGATACAGCTTGGTGCAATCAAACTCTGCGGCGAAAAACTTACCTCCGGCCAGCGCCGCTAACGAGCAGGAACGGCCGCCTTATCGCCACGCCGCCAGCTCTTCTGCTGTCTGGGCCACACCCGGACCGAACACCGTCTCGTCATGACCCGGCATCACCACCCCAGCACTCAGCCCCACCAGGGCCACCCAGTAAAGGTCGGCCCCCAGCAGATGCAGCAGCTGCATCCAAACCGGCGCCAGCAGCAGAACATCCAGTACCCCGAGCACAAACTGCGCCCCCAGCAGCCCCGCAACCACACGCGCCGCACGCCCGGTCCAGTCCCGCCGTCCCCACGTACTTCGCAGCACCCAGATCACAAACATCGCCGCCGCCGCCGCACTCGCCGGATGCACCCAACGCACGCGGATCAGCCACGGTGATCCAGCCGCCAGGTCCTGCGCCACCGCTGCGCGCAATGACGCCGCCGGAAACAGCGTATCGCCCAGCGCCGCCAGGCTCCCGCTCACACCCACCAGCAGCGTCGCCAGAAGCCCGGTAGCTACCGCCATCGGTCCCGCGCTCCCCACGCCCGCCGATCCCCACTTCGACCTCGCGCCCAGTACCGTTCCCCGCACATGCCCGGTCCGCAGCAGAACCGCCGTGATCGTCAGCGCCGCCAACAGCAGCAGCGTGTTGCTCAGGTGCACCGACAGCATCACCACCCGCCCCACGCTCTGGTTTCCCGTCACATACCCCAGCTTCACCAGCAGCGCGCCCAGCATCGCCTCATTCAGCAGCAGCACACCCGAGATCACCGCCGCCACCCGCGCCGCGCCTCCCCTGCTCGTTGTCCGGAACGTCAACATCAGCAGCCCGATCACCGCAAACGCAGCCCCGCCTGTCATGCATCGATGCGTAAACTCGATCACGGTATGCAGCGTCGGCGACACGGGAATCACCTGCCCGTTGCACAGCGGCCAATGATTTCCGCATCCCGCGCCGGACCCCGTCGCCCGCACCATCGCTCCCCACACAATCACCAGCACGTTGTACCCCACCACCGCCCACGCATACCGCTCTGCTGCCACACGCGACCTCAACCACCCGCGCCACCCCGCCTTCGATCGAGCCGCCATCGTCGCCATACCCCCATTCTACGAGTCCCCATACTCCACTCCCCGACCACCCAAGCCGGGTGGCCCATCCTCTCGCAGCCTCATCGCGAAAGGGTGGGGTATTGCGCAAGGAGCGCGACAGCCCCCAAAGTTCAGTCGGGTACCCACCTCCGCCACGCGTTGCCCAAGCCAAAGACGCGAGCCCACCTCCACCCACAACGCGATACCCTAAGCCAGTGCGCATCGCCTCCCTCCAGCCCTCGGTCTCGATCACCCTCGCTGCCCTCGGCCGCCTCGACGACCTCTGCGCCTGTACCCGCTTCTGCCTCGAGGCTCTCCCCGAACTTGCCGCCCGCAACCTGCCCGTCCTCCACGACTCCTGGTCCTTCGGCGCCCATCCGCATGATCTCAAGACCGACTCCGCCGGCGTCCTCGCCGCCAGGCCAGACCTCCTCATCGCCAGCGTGCCCTATCGCCTGGAAACCCTCGCCGCCATCCTCCGCTCCGGCCTTCCCGTTCTCGCCCTCGCCCCGCATACCCTCGCCGACATCTTCGCCGATATCCGCCTCGTCGCCTCCGTTATCCACGCCACGCTCGCGGCCGAAACTCTCGTTGCCTCCATGCAGGCAACCCTCGAAGGCACACGCATCTACACCGCGACCGCCCCCACGCAGCCCCTTATCTACTGCGAGGAGTGGGGCAAACCCCTGATCCGTTCGCAGCCCTGGGTCGCCGAACTCGTCACGGCCGCCAACGGCCGCTTTCTCGGCAAGCCCGGCGCCCACACCACCCCCGATGAGGTCGCCGCCGCCGACCCCGACGTCCTCCTGTTCGCCTGGTGCGGCGCTGGCAACCGCGTCCCGCTCGAAAAGGTCATCGCCCAGCGCGACTGGCATAGCCTCAGCGCCGTCCGCAACCGCCGCGTCCACGTCATCCCCGACGAGTTCCTCAACACCCCCGCCCCGACCCTGCTAAAAGGGCTCGCCTGCCTCGCCAGCGCCCTGCATCCGCAGCTCTACCCGCCTCACCCCGACCTCATCAGCCTTCCCTGAACTGCGCCCTTTCGCACATCTTTGCGCTCGCGTCCATGCCGCAAAAGTTCGATTTCTTAGCGCATTCTTATGTGCCTGTACCCCTGCCCTCTGCCAGACTATCCACTCGCCGGCTCTACATGTCAGGCGATTCGACAACCCAGATACAACCGACCCACTTATCAACGCTCCGCCTGTTCCTCTTTCTCCCGTGCCGCACTCAATTCGCAGCAGCAAGACCACATTTCGATCTGGAGCGTCCCCCATGAGCACACACTCCCGCTTATCTCGCAGCCTTCCCCTGCGTAGACTGCCGTACCTTCTCCTTTGGCTGTTGGCCACCGTCCTTTCACCCGCGATCCTGCGCGCTCAGGGCGCCGGTTTCTGGCACACCAGCGGCAGTCGCATCCTGGACGTCAACAACCAGCAGGTCCGCATCGCCGGCCTCAACTGGTACGGCTTCGAGACCACGCGAGCCGTCGCCGGCGGCCTCACCTCACAGGACTACAAGTCCATCCTCCAGACCATCCATACCCAGGGCTACAACACCCTGCGCATCCCGCTCTCGAACCAGGTCGTCGAGTCGCCCTCCGTCCCTTCGAGCATCAGCTACGCGAACGGCATCAACTCCGACCTCCAGGGCCTCAACTCCCTCCAGATCCTCGATCGCATCATCGCCTACGCCGGCACCCTCAACCTCCGCGTCATCCTCGATAACCACCGCTCCGAAGCCGGCGACAGCGCCGAGTCAAACGGCCTCTGGTTTACCGGAGCCTACCCCGAATCGGCTTGGATCAAGGATTGGACGGACCTCGCCAACCGCTACGCCGGCAACACCACCGTGATCGGCTTCGATCTCCGCAACGAACCTCACAACGCCACCTCCGGCGGCGCCTGCTGGGATTGCGGCGGGGCCAATGACTGGCACCTGGCGGCCGGGCGCGCCGGCAACGCCGTCCTCGCCGTCAACCCAAACCTGCTCATCTTCGTCGAGGGCACCGACGCCTACAACAACGACTTCTACTGGTGGGGCGGCAACCTTGCCGGTGTCCGGAACTCGCCCGTCAACCTCTCCGTCCCCAACCGCCTCGTCTACTCCGCCCATGAGTACGGCCCGCGCGAGTACGGGCAGTCGTGGTTCAACGGCAGCACCAGTTACTCGTCGCTGTACTCCGTCTGGCTCAACCATTGGGGCTTCATCAGCCAGAACAACATCGCCCCGGTCTGGCTCGGCGAGTTCGGCACCACCAATGCCTCAAGCGACATCCAGAACAACGCCGTCGGCTCCGAAGGTCAGTGGTTTCAAAGCCTCATCCAGTATCTCGGCTCCGACAACCTCCTCAACTGGACCTACTGGGCCACCAATGGCGAGGACGCGTACGGCCTCCTCGACAGCAACTACGACTCCGGCCCCGTCAGCCCGCTCAAGCAGCAGGATCTCGCCTCCCTCCAGTTCGCTTTAGGCGGCAGTGGTGGAACCGGCACCGACCCCAACAACCCCACTCCCAACCCCAACAACCCTTCCCCACCCACCAGCCTCGTCGCAACCTCCGCCTCCTCTTCGCAGATCAATCTGCAGTGGCAGCCCAGCCCGACACCCGGCGTCACCTACACCGTCTACGCCAGCACCACTCCCAACTTCGCCCCATCTTCGGCGGCCGTCGTCGCGGTCAACCTCACCTCGACGTCGTACGGGGCCACCAACCTCTCCGCCTCCACCACCTGGTACTTCATCGTCCAGGCCGTCAAGAACGGCTACGGCTCCGCATACACCGCTCGCGCCAGCGCCACCACCCCATCCACACCCGCGCCTCCGCCCCCTCCTCCTCCGGGTAGCGCCTCCGGAACCGCCTGCCACGTCGCCTACACCGATCAGAACGACTGGAGTAGCGGCTTTACCGGAGCCGTCACCATCACCAACACCGGCGGCACACCCGTCAGCAGCTGGACCCTTACCTGGGCCTTCGCCGGCAACCAGCAACTCAACCAGTCCTGGAACTCAACCGCGTCCCAGAACGGGGACGTCGTCACCCTGTCCGCCGCCAGCTGGAACGGCTCCATCGCCCCCGGCGCCAGCCAGTCCGGAATCGGCTTCAACGCGGCCTACTCCGGATCGAACCCAGCTCCAGGAGCCTTCTACCTCAACGGCACACTCTGCCAATAGGCGCATTCGCCTCCACTCCACACGCCAGCCAACACACAGCGCCAGGATCGACCATCCATGGGAGATCCTGGCGCCTGTCCCTCCCCATCTCCAACGCCCAAACCCGTTTGACCGCAACATCCCCACCCCGTACACTCAATCTGGCAGTCGGCGAGCGGCAACGCTTGCGGACCCGCAGCGCGCTATCATCGACTGCATATTGCCCCCTCGTTCAATGGTAGGACAGTCGGCTCTGAACCGATCAATCGGGGTTCGAATCCCTGGGGGGCAACCACATACGCTCCAACATCGGTATCCGTCACGGGTTCGCGAATCCCCTGCGCGGCACCATCACCTCGTACTCGAACCCGCCGCACCGCGCTCCCTCACCGCACCCAAGCCCCCCGAAGCCACCCGAAATCCCCGCTTGCCCCCACCCGAACCCCGCCCAACCGCGCCGTATGCACCACCTCATTGTTCGGATACCACAGCGGAATCCCCGGCAGTTCCTCCGCCAGGATCTTCTGCACCTCCACATACTCCGCCCGCCGCCGCCCCTGGTCCGTCTCTCCCGCCGCCGCGCTCAGCAGCGCATCTACCCGCGCATTCGAGTACCGTCCCCGGTTCCCACCCTTCGGCGGCATCGCTCCCGTCCCATACGCATACCGAAAAATATCCGGATCCTCATTCGACCCGATCCAGCGCAGCGCATACATCTGAAACGCCCCCTTCGTCACATCCGCGTAAAACGTCCCAAACTCCGCCGACCGTATCTGCAGGTCGATCCCCGCCGCCCGCATCTGCTGCTGCAGCACCGCCGCCATCAACCGCGTCGTCTCATCCGTCGAGGTCTTCAGCGTCATCCGCAGCCGAACCCCATCCTTGCCCGGCCGAAATCCCGCCTCGTCCAGCAGCCGCTTCGCCCGCTCCACATCATGCGGATACCGCGCCATCTCCGCATCCTCCGCCCTCGCCCAATGTCCGATCGGTAGCAGGGAATCAGCCTCCCTGGCCTCCCCGCGCCACAGCGCCGCAATGATCGCCCGCCGATCCATCGCGCACGCCACCGCCTGCCGCACCCGCTTGTCGCGCAGAACCGCATCCGTCACATTGAAATTCACGTAGATCGCCACCGAACTCGGCCCCCGCTCCGTCCGCAGATTCGGCACGTCCCGGAGCGCATGCACCATGTCCAGCGTGATCACATTGCTCTCCGCATCCGCCGACCCCTTCTTCAACTCCAGCGCCGTCGTGATCGCATCCGGCACCACCGCAAAGCGCACCCGTTCCACCCGCCGAGCCCCCGCCGGCGCCGACCTAAAACCGGGTGCCCCAACCTCTCCAGTCTTATCGGAAATCGGGGTTCCCCCAAGCTTCGCTGTTGGGGTGAAAAGGTTGGGGTCCACCGGCCCGCTCTCCTGAGCCACCCGATCCGCCCAATACTCCCCATTCCTCTCCACCACCACCTCTTTATCCTGAACCGCGCTCACAAACCGAAACGGCCCGGACCCCACCGGCCGCAAACCAAACCCCCTCCCCGAGCCACGCGGTACCACCCCAAACAGCCCATCGCTCATATTGAACAGCAGCCCCGCATCCGGCCACTTCAACCGCATCACCACCGTCAGCCGGTCCGGCGTTTCCAGACGATCCACCGCCGCAAACGCCCCACCCTTCGCCGTCACCAGGCTTCCGTCCGTCATCGACCGCACTGTCCAGGCCACATCCTCCGCCTCCAACGGCCGCCCATCATGGAATCGCACCCCATCCCGCAGATGAAACACCCAGGTCCGCGCATCCGGCTGCTCCCACCGTTCCGCCAGCCACGGCCGCAGCTCAAAGTGCTCATCCTTCCGCACCAGAGCATCGAAGATCAGCCCTCCCACCCGCTCCGACTGCGCATCCGTGCCCACCCGCAGATCCAGGTTATTCGGACTCGTCTCAATCACCATCACCACCGTCCGCGCATCCTCGACGCGCCCCCGGCCCCCCCCGATCCAGAGACATCCAACGATCATCGCTAGAGCAGCCCACACCGCCCCAGGCATCCCGCCATCTGGACGCCAATTCCCCCGCAGAGGCACACCGACCCGCCCGCGATTACCTCTTCCTTCGGCCACCCTTCGAGCCCACCTCATCCAACCAACCTACACCCCCTAACCCTCAACTAGCTGCCACGCTTGCCGCAAGCGTTCCTTGCGAACGATCCTGGAACGGACGATGGTACGAGGACGATTTCTAATCCAAGGGAAGAGAAGCTCGTTTTCTCGGGACTTGAGGTTTGAAAGCGATCGATTTTCAAGCGAAAGCCGCCGCTCACTCTCAAAGTAAGCGTTGCTGTTGCAACTTCATCGAAAAAGTTTTGATTCCGCCACGACCGGCGCTCATCTAGAGCCGTGGAGGAACAACGATGAAACTTACGAACAACACAATCCTGATTACCGGGGGAACCAGCGGCATCGGCCGCGCCCTGGCCGAGGCGCTGCACGCGAAGGGCAATCAGGTCATCATCGCCGGCCGGCGTCAGCATCTGCTGGACGAGGTTACAGGCCGTAATCCTGGGATGGCCGGCATGGCGGTAGACATGGGCGACAGCGCGGCTGTCGAGCGCTTTGCAGATGACGTCAAAGGGCGGTTCCCCCACCTGAATGTTCTCATCAACAACGCGGGCATTGCGCGCATAGAGGACTACACCGCGGATACGATCGACATCTCACTTGCGGCCAGTACCATTCAAACCAACATCACGGGCGTGGTCCAGTTGAGCTCCGCGCTGCTGCCCACCCTCCGGATGCAACCTCAGTCCACGCTCATGGTCACGACCTCCGGCTTAGCCTTCGTTCCCTACCCGCCTGGACCTGTGTACAGCGCAACCAAGGCGTTCCTTCACAACTGGCTGGACGCGCTGCGGATGCAGCTGCGGAAGACTTCGGTCGAGGTGCTGGAGCTTGCGCCGCCCTATGTGCAGACGGAACTCGGTGGTGCGCAGCAGGCAAGCGATCCGCGTGCGATGCCGCTCGACGCCTTCACAGAGGAGGTCCTCCAGATCCTGGAAACCAACAACATCGAAAAAGGCGAGATCCTTGTCGATAGCGTCAAGCCTCTACGCTGGGCCGAGAAGAATGGTGACTATCAAAAGATGCTGGAGATGTTCGCATCCATGCACGAATAGACAGTGTGGGATGCGAAAGGCAGCCGGCACCCATCATAAAGCCCCGAACCCTCGTTCGGGGCCCTTTCATCTTGTGTTGACAGGCGAGACAGAGCGAGTCGAAACAGCTCATTGCGGTGATGGTTGATGGGGGCCTGCCAGCTGTTGAGCTTCCAGAGAGCGATCTCGTACCGACAAGTCTTAGTGCTGTATCTGGAAAGTCTTAGTGCTGTATCTGGACCGCCCCCTTCGAGACGTGGTTGCGTGCATAGCTGTTTGCGGGCGGTTCAGATACAGCGACTTGAAGGAAGTCGCGATGTCCGGGGCCGCGCGTCTATGGGCGTT
>JAABUL010001647.1_pt1 | contig 40990 bp, 60 predicted proteins | sample 5559151 | NCBI WGS metagenome assembly JAABUL01 (sample SAMN10711876, study PRJNA513368) | rock metagenome | isolation source: Antarctica rocks | place: Antarctica: Victoria Land, Pudding Butte sud | reverse complement strand
TCTCACACCATACAACCCGCCGGTCGCCGGACCTCCGGTCACTCCGACTCGACCTCAACCCGGCTACCCAACACAATACTCCAACCCATCGCAGTACTCTCACCCGGGCGACTCGTATTACTCCAACGACATGCACAGGGCAACCTCCCCTTCTCCGTATCAGTCTCATGCGATTGCACCTCTACCGACACCTATTGCCGCTCACGAGATGACCGCATATCATCAGCCGTCACCGATGCAGCCCCGTCCATCCTTCAACTCACAGCATTCCGACTGGGACGATTCCAAGTCGACTACGCACCTGGCATCCCCTCAGAAGGAATGGGAAGTGGACGGCTACGTCCCTCCTGTCCCTCAATCCTATCCGCCTCAACCTTCTCCGCTTCCGACGCCAGGTTATACCGGCACTTCCCACTGGCACAACATGCGGAATCAACTCCTCGAACGCCGCGTCGTTCAGCAGATCCCACTCCACAACGGCAACTTGGTGATGGACGTGCCGGTGCCGAAAGGAGTCACCCCGTCGACCACAGGTCTCGGTCCTCAAGAAGACGAGATGACCTCGATGAGGTATTCCGCCGCTACATGTGACCCGGATGAGTTTATGGCGCGGAAGTTCACCCTTAGACCTTACCTTTACGGTCGTCAGACGGAGCTCTTCGTGAGTCCTCTCTGCTCGTGACCTGCTAATACGGACACAGATTGTCATGACGATGTACAACGAGACATCCGAACTCCTCTTGCGCACACTCAACGCGGTGATCAAGAACATAGCTCATCTCACAACCCGCGATCGCTCCAAGACTTGGGGACGGGAATCATGGAAGAAGGTAGTCGTGTGCATCGTTGCGGACGGACGAAAAGTGGTCGACCCAAGGGTCCTCAAAGTCCTTCAGCTCATGGGGGTGTACGCTGAGGGAGTGATGAAGGACACCGTAGCGGGCAAGGAGACGCAGGCGCACATATTCGAATACACGTCGCAGGTCGTCGTGTCGCCGACCGGTGATGTCGGGTTTGGCTCCGTCCCGGTGCAAATCATGTTCTGCTTGAAGGAGCAAAACAAGAAGAAGCTCAATAGCCACCGATGGTTCTTCAACGCGTTTGGATCCCTCATCAAGCCGAACGTCTGCGTCCTATTGGATGTGGGAACGAAGCCCACCGGGACCAGCATATACGAGCTGTACAAGTGCTTCGAGAAGCATCCCAACGTCGGTGGTGCCTGTGGCGAGATCTTTGCCGATACCGGCAAATTTGGCAAGCTGCTCTGGAACCCTCTCGTCGCTGGGCAGAATTTCGAGTACAAGATGTCCAATATCCTCGACAAGCCGTTCGAGTCGGTATTCGGTCTCATTTCCGTCCTTCCCGGCGCCTTTTCCGCTTACCGCTATGCGGCCGTCTCGAATCATGCCGACGGGACCGGTCCTCTCGCTGCGTACTTCCACGGCGAGATGATGAACCTCCCGGGTGCCTCTGCATCCATCTTTGACAGGAACAAATTCCTCGCCGAGGACCGGATTCTCGCTTTCGAGATCGTCGTCAAAACGAATGCTCGTTGGAGGTTGCAGTACGTCAAGTCAGCGAGAGCAGGGACGGACGTACCCAGTCGAGTGCCTGAATTCATCTCACAGCGCCGCAGATGGCTCAACGGCTCGATCTTCGCTGCCACTTACGCGATGGTATCGTTTTGGCGAATTTGGACATCGGGGCACGGCTTCATCCGCAAGATCATGCTCATGTTCTTGACTCTCTACAATCTCGTCAATCTCATCTTCAACTTCCTATCCGTCTCATCGTTCTACCTCGCATTCTTCTTCCTCATCGACTCGTCTATCTCCGGAGACAAAGATCCTTTCGGCGGCGCAGGCGACGAGATCTTCCAGGTCTTCAACAAGGTCTATATCGCCCTCATCTTTATCGTCATCATCTGTTCCTTGGGCAACCGTCCGCAAGGGTCCAATGCTACCTTTACCATCTGGTGAGTCGCTTGTATTGGACCTCGCTGACTTACAGCATCTTAATGTTCGCCATCTGCCAAGGGATCTTGCTCTACTGCGCAGGTTGGACCGTATACCAAGCGGTCCCTCACACTTCCGCTGGATGGGAAGACGTCAAGGGGCTATTCTCAAACAAAACCTTCCTCGATCTTGCGATGTCCTTGCTGGCGACGTACGGCCTTTACCTCGTCTCCTCGATCCTATACTTCGAACCATGGCACATGATCACCTCTTTCGTCCAATACCTGCTGCTCCTCCCATCCTATGTCAATATTCTCCTCATTTACGCATTTTGCAATCTCCACGATGTGTCGTGGGGAACCAAGGGGGATAACGGGGCTGCGAAAGACCTGGGTCAAGCGAAGAAGGTGGAGAAAGACGGGAAGGAGATGGCGGAGGTCGCGATGCCAACGAAGCAGGAGGACGTTGAGGCGTTGTGGCAACAGGCGCGGCAGGAGCTACGAGTACCGGCAAAAGAGGTGCACGAGAAGCGGACTCCGGAGACCAAGCGCAACGACGAGGACCGCACCTTCCGAACCAATGTCGTCCTCCTCTTCTTGGGGTGCAATATGCTCATCATCTTGCTCTTCACTTCGTCGGCATTCACCAAATGGATCAGCTCACATTGGGCCGCCGCGACACAGACCAATTTCAACCCATATCTGGTGAGTGATTGATTGATTCCCCAGACTTTGAAACAGCGCTGACGCGATGCAGACGGTAATCTTCTATTCGGTATTGGTTCTCTCCGTACTGAGATTCGTGGGATGTGTATTGTACCTAGTCTTGAGGTTGTTCGGATATTAAAGAAGGGGAGTCCGGCGCTGGTCTTCGTGTCTTTGTCTTTCATGAAAATTTGGACGTACTCAGTACTACCTCCCTCCGGCTCATGAGGCGGAGACCCCAAGTCCCGTGCTGCATTCCGCTGAACAGGGTGTTTGTTCAAACATTACCTCGCACGTTGACGGACTCACGCTTCGATATCGCCTTGCAAGCCTCAAAGCCAGAGTCCTATGCGAAGGACGCCGAAGCAGACTTCAGAAGGATCTAGAGTTCCTGAGAGTACAAAGGGGAAATTGCGTCCTGTCGGTATCGCCCACTCCGAATCAACGAGACAGTCTTTGCGCTTCTCATACTCCTCACTGCGCTTGGCTTCCTATCGCTCCGTCACGCAGGCTACACCGATCTTCTTCCAAGGTTTCAGCCGTTGAGAAGCTGGCGAAGATGGAGGGAAAGCGTACAGTCGGTTATTTCGTTCGTCCACTTCTTCCCTTTGTTGAAATGTCGAGCTGATCGTGCTGATGACCGCAGGTCAACTGGTGAATCTTCCACCTGGCTAGCTCGGAGACAAGTACTGATGTTCTCGAAGGGGAATCTACGACCGCAAATTTCCCCCACAGATGATCCCATACCATCACCTCACACACATAAATTACGCCTTCGCGAATATCAACCGCGAGTCTGGCGAGGTGATGCTCAGCGATACTTGGGCCGACGTCGAGGTGGGCAAGCTCCGTCATCTGGATTAGAGTGGGGGTGACGGCTGGGTAGATTCACTATGAGGGGGATGGGTGGGACGAGCAGGGGACGAATTTGTATGGGTGTTTCAAGGCGATTTATCTGTTGAAGAAGCAGAACAGGCGGGTGTCCTCTGCTTCGATGCAGGGTGATACGCAGACTGAAGAGGTATGACAGGAATCTCAAGGTTCTGCTGTCGATTGGAGGATGGTCATACTCGCCGGTGAATAGAAGACTGGGTGGGACAAGGGAGACCGGCTGGCTGACAACGCGACCCAGAACTTTCCGGGAATCACCAAGTCTCAGTGGAGGACTACATTCGTCAGGAGCGCTGTCAAGCTCGTCGAGGAAGTCGGACTTGATGGGTACGTCAGCTCCCTGCCAAAGGATCGGTGATGACGATCTCCCAGGCTTGATGCAGGTGTCTTTCCCTTTGATGCAAGACCCTTATAGCTGACGGAAATATCCGGATCGATTATGAGTATCCCAAAACGCCTGCAGAGGTGGACGGCTACGTCCAGCTCTTGCGTGAGCTACGTCAAGGGCTCGAGCACCTGGCGCATAGCAAGGAACGTCCGCCTGGACAGTACCAACTGACGTTGGCTGCGCCTTGTGGGACGGAGAATATGGAGGCGCTGAGGGTGAGAGAGATGGATCAGGTATGTCCAAGACCGTAAGGGACGGACAGAAACCTGACGCGAGCAGGTGCTCGACTTCTGGAACCTCATGGTGAGTGTTCGTTCATATGGAAGCGCCAGCTGATACGGACGTACCGTGTAGGCTTATGATGTGAGCGAGTGCACTGTTCGTATCACATTGAGCTGAAGTCCATCAAGTTTGCTGGCTCTTGGGACTCAGTAGCGGGGCACCAAGCAAACCTCTTTGCCGATAAGCCGGACGCAAACTCGGTTGATAAGTCCGTAAAGTTCTATATGAACCAGGGCGTGCATCCTAGCAAACTCGTCATCGGTTAGTCGGCTCAGCTCTTCATCACCGCGCCTGACTCTTGTCCAGGTATGCCGACATACGGCCGGTCTTTTATGCATACCGACGGTATTGGCGCGCCATACTCTAGTGATCAGCTCTCAGATATTCTCGGAAGCTGCTGAAGTCATGGCTAGGCATCGGCGAGGGATCATGGGGAGGCGGAATGTGGGACTACAAAGCCCTGCCTCTGCCCGGCGCCGAGGAGATCAATGATCATCGTCTTGGCGCTTCCTACAGCTATGACCGGTACGTCTGACTGAGGTGCCCCGTGAGCTGCGCTAATCTGATCTGCATACGCAGCAACAAGCGGATGCTCGTCAGCTACGATACTCAAGCCATGGCCACTCAGAAAGCGCATTACATCAACCAGCTTGGACTAGGCGGAGCGATGTGGTGGGAGCTCGACGCGGACAAGCCAGAAGAAACAGGCGGTGCTCTGGTGCGCACCGTGAGGGAGCAGCTTGGCCAATTGGAACGGAGGGATAACGAGCTGTCTTACCCTGGGAGCAGTGAGTCGAGTACGATAGCTGATTGAGTACTGACGTCGGGACAGAATACGACAATCTGAGACAGGGGATGTAGATATACGACGGAGATCTCCATTGATACCCTGCTCGCGATTGTGGAGGACAGTTTGATACCGCTCTGTATTGCTGCAGCGATAAGGAGTACCCGTTGGATACATTACGGATCCAAAGAAAGAGACAAGTCGCGTTTCAAGAAGACCTCAGCTTGGCCTTCCATCCTGGCTAAGCGTTTTGGGTTTCTCGTCGATTCCGGGAGTTCTCACGAGATTTTCACCATCATCCCCTAAAGCATGACAACGCAATATCACGTCTTCCTCCCGCCTCCCACACTCTTTTCCCTGCCATTACCGTCCCCGATATCTGACCACTCCCCACTGCACTTCCACGATCTCCCAGCCCTGCCAAGGCATCAGACCTTCTCTCAATCGTCTCTACCCATTCAACAAGCGAAGATCAGACCACGTCTCTCTGAAATCGGGTCTGAGCAACCTAGAGCTCTCGCGAGTGATGAAAAAGACAGCTTCGAAGCGAGTACTCGGATGGAGCTCAAGCGAGGACGGGAAGAGGTCGATGCATTGGCCGGAGGCGACGGAGAGTTGGGCGATCAGACTCGACGGCGATCCCGAAGGATCGCTCGCACAACAGGTAAAAAGCGGTCCCAAGTTGCGACCCCAAAGCTGATATCGACAATTAGCCTCGCTATTGGGCACCCTCCCCCAGCTGGAGAACACCGAATCCTTCCTCTCACTAAACACGACCACCTCGGACCCCTCCCAGCTCCCACCCACAGCAGCGGGCAACGACTCCGTCTCCCACCTCCCCTGCTGGAGCATACCACTAAGCAAGCTCGTCACCCTCCACTCCCTCGTCCAGTCTCGTCCTCGCTCCCGCACTCGGGATAAGCAGGTAGTCAGTGTTATGGTGTGCGTCATGGCTGTTGAACAACCGGTCCTGAGGCAGCGGAAGGAGGAGAAAGCACGTGGTGCGGCTGGGACGCTATGGATTGGGAGATGGGAGGTGACTGCTCCGCCGACGGGGGGTGAGGACGCCGTGAAATGTGATGTTAAGCTTTGGGAGGGGTGCGCGAGGGATTGGGGGGATGATAAGGTTCGGAAAGGAGATGTTGTGCTGCTTGAGAGTGAATCTGGCTCTGGCCGTTGGACGCTAGCTGATCAGGGATAGACGTCGAGTTTAAGCCTGCCAGCTCGAGGGATCCGTCTCAGCTCATCTTGTCCCCGACTCCTTCACATACGCCCAAACCGACTATTCTGTATCGCACCCTCCAACGCTATATCTCAAAGCAAGGTGACTATGCTGAGCGTCCGACGCATGATCATGGTGGCCGGGGCCAGGCACGATCGATGCACGCCGATGACAGACCTTTTCGACCAGATTTACGACTTGCAAGGAGTGACGCCGGCATCAAGCGCGTGGTGGAGTACTCTAGGTGGTTTGCAGGATGGATCGGGGGACAGGGTCCGCCATAAAGCGATTCTACCGGGTATCTTACGGCTTCACGACTGGCAAAGCCATCGAGTCTCCCTGTCCCGTCATCAACAAGCAAGATTGTCTCCATGGAGACGAAGTATTCGGACATAGCCCTTTACAGGGACACTTCGAACAACTTCATGCTCTTAACCGGAAGGGAGCTAATCGCTCATCCGACCACTCGATATACTCCCCACTCAGCTCCATCGGCCCGCCCACCGCCAGCGCTGCTATTACCGTACCCGGTCTACCACGGTCAGGTATAACAATCAAGAGGAAGACAGCGACGTACTGCTCTGGCGGAAGGAGTTTACCCTCTTCGAATGCGCTCACGAATTTGGCCATGTCGGAGGGGGCCATCGTCGCATGACCAATCTCGCGAAGGAGGGCTCGCATCTACTGTCGATCAATGAATTCCCACTCAGCGCTACGTGAACAGTCCTCACCGAAATCTGCACCGTCCATCAGCGATGCTAGCAGTCTGGCGCTATGCGAAGAAGAGAGACGCACATCAACCATCCCAGGCCGGATAGCCCATATGCCCACCCCGTTGTCCTTCTCCTCCGCCCCGACTGTCCGGGCGAGGAAATTCATCCCGGCTCTCACCATCGAGTACAATCCCCAAGCCTGATAGCCCCGAGACGGACGAGCCAGACGAGACGAGTACGATCTTGCCGGTTTCGCCGCCAGATCGTCGCAGGTAGGGTAAGGCTGGTTGGATGAGGTAGAGAGCGGAGAGGAGGTTGGTTTGGACATTTGAGGGTGCTTGTTCGAGTGGGATATCGCCTACTTTGGCTCCAACGATCCGACCCATTAGCTAGGATATATGTAGGGGCTATCAGCCTCACCGAGAGGTTCGACCGATCCAGCATTCGAATATCAACCCCATCCAGCTCACCCCATTTCTTCACCGTTTCTCTCACTACTCTCGCGTTCGTCTCGACATCCCCTACGCCGCCCTGTGCAGTCAAAACCCTATCATGCCCGTCTTCTTTGACGACCAGTTGGAGCTGAGGCGAAGATTCTGGAGAGAGGGTGGTGATGCGAGCATCGTGCCTTGAGAGGAGTATTTCGAGGATAGCCAGTCCGAGAGCCCGGGAAGCGCTTGTCTGAATGATGTATGGGTGATTGCCAATCCCTGCCGAGTATTTCCCGCGCCACGTGGATCTGACAGATGTGCACGACGAGCTGAAAGGCGTAGACGTCGATGGACCTCTGGTCCTTCGGCTCGGGGTCGAGTTGAGCGATTCAAGCCAAAGCCAGATCAGCGGTTACCAGCTGCGAGCTAGTCTGGTGGTGTCTGATTCAATCCATCCTGACGCACCTCGATATGTCCATCATCCGCCCTTTCGAGCCGACCGATATCCTCCACTTCAACAGCGTCAACGCCGACGCCTGGACCGCGACGGTACGTTCTGCCATGCTCAGAGTCTCCTCATCTTTCGCCATGTTCTGACCCACCGTAGTACCACACCGGCTATTACTGTTCCTACCTCGCACAATGGCCCGACTTCTGCCTAGCCACCACCGGCGCCTTCGACGATGCCATCAAAGCCTACAGTGCGTCCACAAACACCTGCTCACTCTCCCCTCCCTCCCGCCTCCTCCATCCCTACCTTCTTAAATCTCCCCCTCCCCCCCCTCTCTCACTCTCTTGCTTCCCATCCCCACCCAAACCCCCTCTTCCGCCGATGACATCCCCAGTGATATCGAAACACGAGCCCCCACCCCCCGACCCATCGCACCACGGCCACCTAACCGCCCTCTCCATATCCCCCTCCTTCCGCTCTCTTGGTCTCGCTCGAGTCTATATGGACATGCTTGAACGTCTGTCCAGCGAGGGGAAGGATGGGGTCGACGCGTGGTTTGTGGATCTGTTTGTGAGATGTAATAATGGACGGGCTATTGAGATGTATGAGAGGTTGGGGTATAGTATATTTAGGAGGGTTGTCGAGTGAGTTGGATGGATCATGTACAAAGGCGAAAGCTGATTGGGATAGTTATTATCATGGGATGGAGGGGATGGGTTCCACACGAGATGAGTTGGATGGGTTCGGTGAGTTGATGAAGGGGTGTGCTGGTCAATTGCGCTGAAGTGGAAACTACAGATATGCGGAAATCAATGCCTCGGGATACGGTACGACCACTTTTTCGTCGTATCCCCTGGGTCCTAGCTGACAGTTCTGCCTAGGCAAAGCGGCATACTCGGCCGAACGGAAGAGACATCCTCGTTGAATCAGACCAGGTATGGTCATGACTCACTTCATCCTACCGACCGCATCTATCGTATCGCTACATACATGCTACACTATTTGTGTGCCGTTCTGTGCCGTTCTGCAAGGCTTCGAGCACTCACAATCCCTCCTCGGGGTTGACGGTCTCCGTAAGCGAGAGCCTCCTCGAACTGCTTCCGACGTGGAACGTGAAAACCCCAGGTGGGATCCGCCAGAGTTGTCTCTCCACATCCCATATCGAGAGATCCTTCTTTCGCTGAGACGCATCCTAAGATGGTGCTTGATTGTTAGGGAGAGACTTACCAGGGGGAAGTTCACGGTCCGAGTCTGACCTGGCTCGAGGAAAGGCTTCGCGTATCCTCGAAGATGTCTAGGTGGCTGATCACTTTCGGACAGTGGATAACTCATGTACTGCCAAGCGATCAGCATCACCGCTTCGAGGTCGATCGACCAGCTTACAAGCTGTGCGACTTCCGCTCCAGCGGCCTCGCCAGTATTGGTGATGTTGATCCTCGCCATATACTGATTTACCAATAAGTATTGGCACTTCCGCCCGTTTCCCGCCTTACCAGGACATCGTAGAGTCCCGCCTCTCCCGTATGCTTCTCATTCGTCACTTGAACTGTATCCGTCGCGAGCTTGTGTTTCTCCTCGACGACTAGGTCGGACATCTCGAAGCTCGTGTAGCTGAGCCCGAACCCGAATTCGTATCTTGGAGTGATGGACCACTTGTCGAACCATTTGTAGTCTATCGCCAGACCCTCGGAGAAGACAGATCGAGGATATGAATCGGAGGTGTGAAGAGAACCTGTCTCCTCCTAATCAGGTGACAGGGATCATCACCTCCGGACGGCAAGGGCGAACATCGTGGAACCCACCATTTCACGGATGATATTGCCTGTAGGCCAGTCGGAGACGGCTTTGCCCATCGTGAATGGCAACTGGGAAGATTGAGCAAAATATTATTGAACCGAGAGAGAACCTCACCTTGCCGGACGGATTGACATCGCCCCACAAGACATCGACAAGGGCGTTACCGGTCTCCTGTCCTACTTGACGGTCAGTCGCTACTAGCCGAAAAATCGAGAAACATCTCACCGGGATACCCAGCGAAGATCACAGCCCCGATGTTTGGCAGGTCGATCTGAAAGCATCAGCCCCGTCATGCATGGTACCTTGAACCCACCCAGTCCTCCATGATCACCTGCCCGCCTATATGCATCACGACGACCACTGGCCCAGCGCATCCCTTCTCCACAGTTTTGATCATTTCCTCTCCGTCGTGGTCCAAGCGCAAATGCGAACGATCCCATCCTTCCACATTGTAGACGCTGACGAAGACCATGCAGACGTCAGACTGGCTGGCGATGGTGCTCATGGCGGGATAATGCATGGAATCATCGTGGAGGAGATGATCGACTCGGATGCCGTGCCTTCGGGCACGCAGAGTGATGGCTTCGAGCGGAGCGGCCTAACTTTGTTTAGCAGTGGCCAACCAGGAGATGGAGGCGACACAGACCACGTAGTCGGGATAAGCTGCACCAGATCCACCGCCAATCGTGACCGTGCCGTTCCAATACCGTCTCTTGGACGCAACCATGCAGAACAGGTCACCTCCACAGCCAGAAATGGTATCGGGATAATCAGCATCTGAGCCGAGGACACCTATCCGCCTAATTCCTTTCAGGGGGAGGATACCGGTGTTCTTGAGCAGCCTATACCGAGTCAGCGACTAGATCTAGGAAGATCGAGTAGCATACACGGTCGACTCCGCTGCAACCTTCCTCGCGAACATATAGTTGTCCCCCTTGTTGTCGACGTGCTCGTTCCGGAAGATTCTGCCCTTCACCTCGGTCTCGTCGGCCAAGTCAAACCTGTGCCAGTTGGTATGCGGATAGCTTGAGTTCTGACCGAAAGCGAGCCATGGAGTCAGAATTCTGGATGAAGATCAGTTGACCTCCGCCAATTTGGCTCGTCGCTCACCGATGGGCCATATCGTCAAGCCTTGACATGGGGACTTCGCGGGCCTTTACTGCAGCAAGGAGATGCTCCCCAACTAGAAGCGATCAGCTCGCATAGACACACTACTGAACCTACAGTAGTCAGTAGCCGGTAGCTCCAAGTCCATGCCGGCTAAGGCCGTCGGCACAGTAGAGTGCGTAGCTCCGTAATCGCTCTACGGACATTACGGCGCTCAGGTCGAGAGCAGTTCTCATCGTCGAAAGCCGAAAGTACCCACCAAGATGCTTTGGTTCATCAGCACCTGACAGTCCTCCTCTAAGGCCTGAACTCACAAGCCTTGAAACCCGAGCTCGCTCTTCAATATCTGATTCATTGCGGAATCGCTCTCGCATGCAGGGGTCCCATTTATTCGGTTGTACGAGCTACAAATCAGCTCCGGCATTCCCGCTCACGATCGACATACCACATGACAGCACCGGTACCGGCTCTAACGGTCTCGGCGAAACTTGGCAAATACACCTCCTTCATCGTCTTGTCTGTGCCGATCATCAGCGATACCTTGTGAACATGGTTCACCATCGAGCTCGCTAGAGACATGCATGCAATCCGTACGCTGTCCGCCGGAGTTCACCGGTCCCGTACACACTTCCGCTTGCTCGTAGAGGATGTAATGCTTCGCGCAGGTGATCAAGCCGGAAGCCTGCATGCCTCGTACGGTGACGAAGGAGAGGGTCGAGGAGAGGTAGGTGTCGGGAGTGATCGCTACAACCTTCAGCGCAAGGTCAATGTGTGTCTAGAGCGGCACACACATTCCCAATTCCGGCCGCAGAATGGACTGCGCAAGGTCGTTAGATCAGAGCCGATATCGCTGCGACGACTCACGATCTACCGAGCGGTCCACCCGTCACCTGAGGTACCATTAGCTTTGCGGTCCAGGGAAAGTGGAACGTACAGGAGCCAGAGCGACATTGATCCCCTTCCCCCTAAACTCCCATCCAATCCTCACCGCCCTCTCCTCCATCAATTCGCGGTCGAAGCTCGCAGCAGCGCTGAACAAAGATGGGAATTGCGTCACGAAGTCCGTATATCTCGGTCCAGCAGCTACATGAGTCAGTCTCTTGCACGAGATGTACGGTAATGATGCTCTCACGGCCGTCGTCGAAACACATCCCGGGGATTCCGAGGCGCGGGACACCGCCCGAGTTAGAAGGACATGGACCGAAGACGGAGGATGAGATGTTCACCTAACACCGTTGGCGAGATTAGCCACGCCTAGACATGACGCACCTTCTCCTCCACAGTCATTTCGGATACCAGGGTTCTGGCGGACTGGAACGCCTCGGACCAAGCTCCACCGTGAGTGAATGGCCCTCGGTATGAGGAGTCGACAGCCGGAACTCTGGGAGCTTGAGGAAGGGGCCCATCATGCGGGACGAAGGGTATTAAGCCGCTCAGGACGAGCCAGGCGTTCTGGAAGATCTCCCTCATGGTGTGACAGCCTTGGTATTGAGCAGATCGCCCGTTCACGGGTATGTACGTGGAAAAGACAGCTTCCCCATCTGCCCCACTCTTGTGTCCCTTTCTCAGGGTTCGGTGCCGTTTCAGAAGACTAGACATCCCGGCACCCCGAATCACGAGATTCGGAGTGGCTCTGGAGTCCAAAAGTACCAGCTGTCGATTGGCGGCAGGGACCGCGAGGGTTGTTGGCATAGCATCAAATATCCTCTGTCCTTCTCATCTTCATCGCCCTTCCATCCTGGATGACCTCCTCAAACTCATCTCCCAGATTCGCATCCATATCCTCAAGGCCCCCCCCCAGACTCCACGCCTCCGTGCCCTCGCTCCACTTGTCCGTCTTCCAGGACAGTCAACTTGCGCTTGACGGGTGATCTACTGCCCTCTCTCATAGCTGCGGCTTTCCGATCTCGGGATTCGAGCTTCCTTTTTTGATTTTGGGCTGATAAGGAGGCCAGAGGCTTAGCTGGGGATCCGGCTCGCTCGGGCTTTTCCGGACTGCGATGAGAATTGCGTGCGGCGTGCTCGGCTAGTTGATATGGGTTGTACTGTTTGGTGTCAGACGCATGCCTTTCAGTGCTGGTTCGCTTGCCTTCTTAAAACGGTCGTAATCCTCAACTACTCCGATCCCGATCGTATTCTACGTCACTATTCAGCACCAAACGGCAATACTTGTCCATTTCCACCTTGTACAGCTCGATCAGGACTGTTCTCTCTGGATTCTCCAGGTCCACCTTATGCCCTTGTTCGAGCTTGACCACCTGGTCCGCCACCGTCTTGATCATATCCAATCTTTCCAGTCGATTCGAACTTCGTGTATTCGTATTGATCGCAAACTGCCTTGTCAGTCCTGATATCTTCCAGGGATACGCATGACATACCCGGAGGGAGCTAGTTGTGGATGTCGCAAATCCCTTCTCGATGACAGTCTGGGAGACCTCAGCGAGCTGAGTGAGTGTCGCTCCGCCTGTCGCAGCGATGGGAGTGAGTCGGCTGGTATATCTTATCCAATCATCAGCAAGCTTGCAACGATGGCAAGGGGTGAAGAGGCACTTGAAAGGGCATTTGGCGGTACGTTCGACATGTTCGAGGATATGGAGGACTAAACGATTCGGATCGAGGGGTGGCAGAACGTTGATGTAGATCACTGATATCTTCAGCCGAAGCAACGATAGCAACGGGAGGGGCCAGCTTACCGCAAGGTGTATCATGACGGCATAGCCCTATGCGAGAACATTCAGACTCATGGTTGCCAGGAGCATCAGTACGACTCACTGAATCGGGTGGACTTCTTAATCACCGACATGCCCGCCAGCTCCCGCTTCAGCATTTCCTCCAAGTCCACATCTTCCACATTTTCGGGCTCTGTCTTCACCATCGCTTCGTTCATCTCCGGATAGAGCTCGTCTGCGACCTACCAGCCGGAGATCGACGATCAGTAACCTTCGATCATCGGAGAGATCGCAACATACTCGCTCAAGGTATTCCACCAGCTCCCGCTCAGCACTCCTTTCCTTGTTTTGAATGGTTGTAGCGCATATCCCCGGAACCATCATGATATCTGGCTGATTCCGTGAAGAGATCAGAATCGCCTTTTCGAGGGTGATCTTCACTCACCAGGGGATCGTCTCGATAGCTGCCAAGGTGCATCTTCGGAGCCTCTTCACCCTGTCCACCCCACGGTGGTCTGGTTCCTCCTCGGGAAGGCCCACCTCGAGCTCGACCCGCGCCACTGCCTCGTCCAGCTCCCCTTCCCCGACCGTACTTGTAGGATTTGTTTCTCTGGGCTGTGGTATCACCCGACATATGCGACTTGCCATTGGAGCCGCCTCGCCCCCAGTCATCACCGCCTTTTCCTCCTCTTGAAGGTCCCGAGGAGCTAGATGAGACGTTGATCTCTGCCATGGCTATGTCTTTGCGAGATGGGGAGTTTGCAAAGGAGAGACGCAAGGAATCGGAAATTCCGGCTCACGTGACATGTCCGTGTGGAGACCCCGGTGCTTTGGGTGTTTCAGGCTTTGTGGGCTCCTTGGCACCCTTTGTATGGTCGTTGATATATGATGTGTTAGACCGGCCGGAATGATGCTCTATTGCAACAGGATTTCATCCAAGGCGTCTGGACCTTGATCGTGTCTGATGGCGACCAAGGAAGCTTCGAACAACCGGATTCCGCCGCAGGCATCGCAGGCATCCGGCCCGAGCTCGCAGCCGTACTCAGCTGCATCTTCGTCAGACATTCCCCCTGATGGGCTCTCTGGTCGCCTTGGGTCAGCCAACGCCCCTCGTCTCTCGTTCCAGGAGGCGGCTTTGGGGGAAGGAGCTCGCTCAGCAGGGCTTCGCTCTTCCACCTCGTGGAGCTTTATGAGAAATCGAGGTTCACACGAGCAGTCGAGCGACCTGGACAATTGGCAGACTCTACAAGACCTTGTCGGCAAACAAGATGAGGACCTTTCAGAGGGGAGGAAACTGCTCGGACATCCGTCTCATAAACGGTCCCGGACTTTCAACCTGACGACAGTCTTCTCATCCACTGGGCGAGAAGAGGAGAGCTCGTCCCCGACGGTTCGCGTACTGGAGCGAAATGCAGAAAGAGATGCCGAAGCCGAAGTCCCCCTTTCGGCATCTCCACCTCAGCTTGACGGACTGTATGGTGTAGATGTTCATGAAGATGAAGATGAGAGGGGAGAGCCTCCGAACGGAATCAATGGGCTGAACGGACACACGCTGGAGGACGGGGAAGACGACCCTCGGGACTCCCCGATTCCATTTCTGGCCGAGAATCATCGATCATCGACACAGACTTCACTAAAAGGGTCAAGCAAGTCTTTCGTCTGATACATCGGTATACACGCTGATGATGCGGTCAAGCTGGCTCTCGTTACTGGCCACCATCTCCCGTCGCTATTGCTATCCTGAAATGTGCAATCGCGTACCTCATAGCGTCCCTCTTCACCTTTGTCCCCGCCCTTTCCAATATTCTTTCCACCTCATCCGAGACGGACGCGCATGGTCGCATCACGCGCAGACCAGCGTACTCGGCTCATATGGTCGCAACAATTGTCGTATATGTGAGCCTTTCCGTTCTACGTCGCTTTCCCAGAATTTGAAGGATCCTCGAACAGTTCAATCCTGCCAAGACGGTCGGTAACATGCTCCTGGCGACCCGCTTCTGCATCATTCTCGCATTGCTAGCCACACTCGTCTCACTCCTGTCCATGGCCACGGTCCACGTCTTCGATCACTTTGCGCCGTCAGAAGGTTTCGATTCCGACTGGATCAGCGAGATCGGTGACTGGATCGTGTGCATAGTGTGGATTGGTGGGAGTATGGGATGGCTGGCGTGGGCGAAGGTCTGGGTGGCGAATCCAAGCTTCAATTCTGGTCCGGCGCTTGTGCCACCCTGGAAACATCACTGACTCGCTTAGGATGTTCCATGGCGGCGGTGACTCTCTACACGGTGATCATCAAGGAAGGCAATCTTCACAAGCTGCTCGAAGTTCTGCTCATTGTCCTAATCGGAGGTATGTCATCGTGTTTCTGTGGATATGGTTGACACGTACCCAGCGGGCATCGCCAACATCGTATGCTATACTATTTTCCCGACATCGGCCACGTCTCGCCTCCAATCCTCTATCACTAAATCCCTTTCGTCCTTCTCCACTCTCTTCGACCTCCTCACTTCAACTTTCCTCCTCGACAAGACCGTAGTCAGGGGAAATCGAACGAACTTGAAAGAAGCTGTACAATCCCATGCTAAGGCCTTCAAGACACTGAAGTCGGATCTCGGGGAGGCCAAATATGAGCGTGTCTTGGATCCCCGGATCAGAGGCCGCAGGCTCGATCTATACGAAGCAGCCATCGGAAGCTTGACACGTTTAGCCCAACATTTGGCGGGTCTGCGAAGCAGTACAAGACTGCAAGAAAGCTTGATTCGCGCAATAAGGGAAGGTCAAATCGATGCCGATGTCGAACCAAAGGAGGACTTCTCTGCGATCTTCATCTCCTTTCTCAAGCGAGATACGACGTCAAGCTGTCCGGCGATGCTGGGTACAGATATCGCCGGCAGTATCCGCCTGTTCTTGCAGTTTCGGGACATCGCTGGAGCGCAGATGGATACGCTTGTCGTGAGTTCGGTTCGAGATAAGGTGCTGACCCCCAGTCGCGTTGTGACGATGCGTTAGAAGCGGTCCAGGGCGTCGCTCAGCAATCTCCGAAGACCGATGTCGCCCTGTCGACAACGCGCACCGCCCTAGCCTCGTCCCTCGAAGACTTCACGCAATGCTCCAGTCGAGCCATTAAACGGTTGTATGCCGGGCCTCGACGCGAAAGAGGGATATACGAACGTAGTGATAGCGATAGCGATAGCGGCGGTGATGCAGGAGAACCTCCGTCGGACCTCGATGGGATGGCCGAACGTCCGAATGAAACGGTCTTCCTGATCGACTTGTGGGTCCACTAGTCGACAAAGCTCGCTGATATATGCAGCTTCTTATTCACACTTGAAGAGTTTGGTCGAGAAATGATATTCCTTCTTGACACCATGAAGGAGGTATGTAGTCGGCAACTGCGAAGTCCCCCACTCACGCCTGCAGATCTCCACATCAAGGGATGTCTCTACTTGGGAGCACATACGGTCGTGGTGGCCCTCGCAGCGGGATGCGGAGGGAAAGAAAGTGAAGTTCCTTTACAAGCAGCTCCGTAAGCTTCATTTGCTCGCCGTCAATGATCGACTCTGATGCGATGATCAGGCCAAGTCGTCCCCATTGATCCGAGCCATCTCCAGCCCCCTCCCTTCCCAAGGAACAGACCAGATGACCCGGACAATCTCCTACATTCACATGGCCACCATATGTCGGCGTCGGCGAAGCTCAGGCAGAGATTTTGGGAGTTTGGGGCAACGCTTCGCCAGCCTGATATGCGGTATGCGGTGAAGACTGGTCTAGCAGGAGGTAGGTCAAAGGTCTGAGCTAAAGCTTATTCAGCCAGCGATATTAGCAGCTCCGGCTTTCACTGAATGGGGACGGCCGGTGTTCCTCGCGTATAGAGGTGAATGGGCATTGATCGCCTACTTCGCGACTATGAGCCCAACTGTCGGACAGACGAACTTTTTGTAAGCCTTCGGTCCACATCGTGGGATTCGACTTATTCCTCATTAGGTCCTTCTTTCGCGTTGTGGGGACTATGTCAGTCGTCCGCCTGAAGTCAACGTCCAAAAGCTCACTCTTCTTAGCCTTGGCGCAGCCGTCGCTGTCCTGTTCTACACCGTGTAAGAACGCCTTCCATTCGCAAGGTCGCTTTTTGATAGTCTCGGTTCAGCTTCCCGCACAACGAGATTGTCCTCCCCATCCTAGGATTCTTCTTTTCCATGCCGTGCTTCTATATCATCACGCAGATGCCCGAATACGCTCAAGCTGGCCGCTTCATATTACTCACTTACGTGAGTAGGTCTCCGTATCTCGTATACCGAGCTAACGTGGCTCGATAGAATCTGACCTGCCTTTACGCGTAAGCGGCCGAATCCGAACTATACTTATAAATGAGGTACAACCAGCGTGACCGGGATGTGGCGGTTCTTGATATTGCTTTCCACCGCTCGACCAGTGTGATCATCGGCGTGATTTGGGCCGCGATCGTCTCGCGCTATTGGTGGGCCTTCACGGCACGACGCGAACTCCGGATCGGCATTAGCGAGTGGGTCTTCCGAACCGGGCATGCCATGTACTGAACAAATCAGCTTCTGCGTTGACCTGTCATACCTTTACTCCAAGCTCGTAACGACATATAGCCGAGGTGTTGATTCCTCAGAAACCACTCAAGAGGGTCCTGAGGAGCAGGAACCGCTTCTTCCTCTCAGCCAGGCTCGGCTTCCACACCTTAGCCATGGCGTCCGACAGTTCATGGCAATGTCCGTTGTTTCGGCTTTCCGGCTTTTTATTTCAGGCTGACAAGATCAGGGAGCTTCACCTGCAAAGTCAGCTAGTGGAGCTCCGTGACCTCCTCGGTCAGACTAAGAATGAGCCCCGTCTCAAGGGTCCATTCGCCTTTGGTTTCTACAAAGAAGTGCTCCTAAGCTGCGAGAGAATTGTCGATCGACTGCACAGTATGCGATGCGTGACGGCGAGAGACGAATGGTAACCACGATCCTGAAAAGTTGATTCATGCTGATTAAATTGCCAGGGACAATGTGAGTCATCCTTCCAGTGTCCAGTGATGTCATTATACTTACTCGATCAGGGAATGCGAAAAGCCTTCGTTGAGCCAGTCAATAAGCAGCGCCGGGAAATGGCCGGGAACGTCATCCTATATGTCTGTGGTGCTGCTCATACCTATTGCAACCGGTCTGATTTGTGCCCTAGTTCTACACTTTATCGGCCGGCTTCCGACTCCGTACACCAATGCCTCCATATCTTCCCCCTGCCGAGCATGCGCGACAGCGCCTAGTCGAGGCAATCAGGGATCTCGATATGGTCAAACGACGTAGTGTTCGCGGTGGAGGTCGACACCTGCTATTATTCGCATACGCGCTCGCCATGCAAGTAGGTCGACCTCTCAAAGTCGAGACTTTTACGACAGAGCTGATATGTCTGGTACTTGTAGGAGGTCATCGCCGAGCTCGAACATCTCGGTGGAATGCTTCAGGATGCGTTCGGCGTCATCTCGCAGAGCACCGTGATCGATTTCGAGGCTCTCTTCCAGAAGCCCCCGAGCCCGGCTCAGGGCGATTAAGGGGATACTACCATGCGTCATTCATCATCATCATCATCATCATCATCATCATCATCATCATCATCGTCATGAAGATGTACCCATACATAGGTACAGCTAGCACGCTATATAACTACATTGACTCGTCCTCTTGAAGAGAAAGCGCGCATGCTATCTTCGACCTCTCTCTGACAGCCCACGTTGCTACATCCCTAGTCATACATGCTTACATAGCTGACTCATTATTCGTTCCAGACTCGTCATCCCGGCCGTCTAAGTTCGATGAGAGCCGCGCAGCCCATCGCTATACCACCTTGGGGTGACGCGGCGCTCGAATTGCAGATATTCAGAAGGTGCCACCTAGGATCTGCTCAAGCTTCCACGCCTTGCGTCTAGCCGCGACCGTATCTATATCACCGAGGTCTGGAAGGAGGGGAATCTGTTCGGATGATCGGCGACGGAAATCACGCATGTCCATGAAAGATGAAGATTCGGTCGATTTCTTCTTGTCGCGCAGACGGAGCTTGGAGACCCGTCCAGCGGAGACATCTTCACCGGGGCGACCCGGACCTTCGTCGAAGGCGAAGAAAGACTTGTCGTTCGGTGTAGAGGAGCGAGAGGCATCCTGGATAGGCGGACTGACGAGTGCGGGAGGAATAGGAACACCTAGCAGGCGGTGAAGCTGGATGGTCAGCTCAGTTAAACGATATTCACGTACCTTCGCGTTTTGGTGCCGACGCGCTCGTCGTGTAGCCTCGTCTTCGACCGGAGAATCATCGAGCCAGAATTCTTGGAGCTTTGCGGTTAAGGATGCAGGACCCCTGCCTATTTGACGCAAAGGCGATGCCGACGGATCCGGTCTGGATCGCTGCACATCATCGATGTTGGCAGCGGCGTCTAAGACTCGCATCGCTCTCGCGAGTTGCTTCCTCTCGTCGTCGCTGCTCTCGTTCTCCTGCCTGTCGGACTGTAGGGGAGATGCTGCCCTGCTTGCCGATCTCGAGCTAGATCTCGGTGGAAGTGCTTCGACCATACGAGGCCGGGCGTCTCTTTTCGCCGCCTTCGACACGGAATCGGCCTGTGATGGCGATATGGCGGGAAAGGTGTCGTTCACTACCCTGCTGGAGAGAGCGCCGCGGGCACTGTGGGGGTCGATCACAAGTCGCTCGATCTGGTTCTCGTCCAGCGGCCTGCCAAGCATCTGCTCGAGCTTACGCGTCCGCTTGAGCAGGAGTGCTCGCTGCCCTGGGGATAGAGCATTGCGCGCAGCAAGTTGGGCGGGACTTGCGAAGTTGGCCTTTGATGAGGGTGAAGCCGGCAGGGGGGGAAGGGACTTCTCTGGTGGCGATTGCGGAATGAGGCGGGAAAGTGTGTTGGTAGATTCCGCGATCGATGATTGGAGGGAGAGATTCGACTCAACGGAGGTGGAGCGGAATCGCGCTTCCCAATTGGAGCTGTTGATCCCACCATGAAGGCCGAGAGGACTGGCCGGATTGGAGGGAGAAACCTGATCGTTCATCTGCGTCGCCGGCGTAAACACAGCTTTCTTACCAGAAGAGGAAAGCTTCTGACCCCTCGCAGGCGGCAGGGGACCAGGTCTGATATACGTGAGCTATACCTGGAAACGAATGATCAAGCTACGACTTATGAGCCAGCTGTTTGACAGTGTCTCTTATAGCTCTCCGGTCGAACTCCATCAAAACCCTTGCCGTCTCAGCGCCCTCGCCCAGCACCTGATCGAGCTTGCTCGGTTTCATCCCCTGCTGTGGATGCTTTGTCGATCTGACAGCGCCATACCCGCTTTCGCTCGAATCGCTGAACGATCTCTCCTCCTTGACGCATCCTGCCTTCAATGGCGTACCGCATGTAGGCGGTGCGAGCTGGACTGCCGAGCCGAGATTGGTGGGCGATGATCGTTGATAAGGTACGATTCGTACCTCGTTGACAGCACTACTTTTGAGCAGATGTGAGGTAATGGCTTGATCGGTCTCCGGTGCCTTGTGAGAAGGACGCCTCTGTGTCGGCGAAGGGAGATGGGCCGGAGTGGAGATCGCAACGACATGGAGCAAGGGTGAGGTATTTGAGGCAGGTGCTGAGAAGCTCGAGTCTGATGTGGAAGACATGGAGAGCGGCCGACGCCTCTGTCCACTTGACGCTGATTGGGAATCCTCGTCGTTGCGGCCATTCCGGATGCTGACGGCAACGTTATCCTCGTCTTGGGTCGGTTGGCCCCCAGGATCGGACCCAGTCGAGGTGGATGGGACTGCGCTCCTACGACGTGGGTGTGAGCCAAAGGTTCCGTAACTAGTGCGACCTGAAGGCACGGGTCGCATAACCTCCTCCTCCTCATCTTGCTGAGAGCGCTCGGAGGTGGAGGACATCGACTGGTTTCGGCCAGAGGAGGGGGCGAAGTCGGAGAAGGCAAAAGTCGTGCGGGACATGCGGAGAAAAGATTTGTCAGTAGATGGGACGGGTGCATTTCGTCGTGGAGATGGTTTACTGGGCTGAGCGATGGTGGATGCGGCGGGATCGGAGAAGATGGTGGATCCGGCTTGAGACCATCTGAGGAAGGATTGGTTGATATTCGGCGCTTCGCTGGACTTCGGGGAGACGCGGGAAGGAGGGAGTTGTATAGGAGAGAGCTCTTCAAGCGATGGGTGGACATCTGGCGGGCTTGGAAATGTCTGGACCAAAGCATTCGCCGTCGTAGTGTCGATACTCCTCCCCTTCATTCTTTTCTCCATCCTCAAATCGTTCAACCCCTCTGCCATCTCGTCTGAAAGAGCCATTGGAGGGTCAATCACGTCCAGCGAATCCAGACTCGTCTCTCCCGCCAGTCGTCCTTCTCGCGACAGGCCTCCGGGCGAAGAGGTCGTCGTATCGCTCCTAGGGGAGATCTGGATCCCCTCTCGTGAGAAATGCTGAGAATCTGGTGAGGGCGAGTCGAAAGGTTTGATGAAAGGTGAATTGATAGGCGGGGAAACTCGATGGCGAGGCGGAGTGTGCAGACTCATGGTTCTTATCCCCACAGCTGATTGCATCGGGCCGTCGTGCTACCGATCCGGCAGTAGAAGCGAGAAGCGAGGGATTCGGGAGAGATGCGCGACGTAGGATCCTATTGTGCTCGAGATCATTTCTCACACGCTATCGAGTTTTCGGCAGAGAGTGCGCCGTGATGATGCCGCGCGGAGTAGACTTGACGAATGATCGTCGGACGGAGATCAAAAGAAGAAAGGACGGATGTGCGCACAGCCTCGCTGTCCCGTCACTTTCCTTCAGATGAACCGTCATCGCTGTACCCCGATATGAGTCGGGATTCCATATGGTCTGCTACTCGTGGAAGATCGGGCTCGGGTGCGTCGATGAAATTAAAGACAACGACAGGTTGATAGCGTGTTGATTTTGATTTTTCGGAGACAAACATTTCGAGATCGGTCCCTGAAAGGTCGGGGAACGCGTTTCAGGTGAGGTTAATCTTACGTCAGCCGAGACTGTCGATACGTGCCAGTTCTCGGCATCACAATCAGCTTCTCCAAGCTGAGGAGCAATCCCTCGGCTCATTCAACTGCTTGATGCACCAGCTCTTAAGGCATCTTCACCGACCACTCCGACAATGCTATGCCATCACCTCTACCACTCTACTGAAGGAACCTACTCCCTTCTGTCAATCGCTCCTTCCACCCCTCTGACAATCTCATCCGCTGGGACAGTGATTTTCTTCCCTTCCACATCCTTCTCCAGCATCCCTTGCGAGGTTATATGTGTGTTTGAGGTTACTCCGGGGCCGAGGGGAGATTCTTCGGTCGCGGCTGCGATGAGGGCGGGATCGGGCGGTGAGATGGCGACGCCATACTGAGGTGAATGTTGTTGGTGATTTGTGGGTCGGGGGAGATCGATGCTTCGGCTCGCAGGTGACCGTACCGGTGCAGGCGACGACTCCGGCTTTGTGAACGGTCCGGCATCACGTGGAAGTGGGATCGAGGGAAGGGTCGGTGATGTCGAGTGTGCAAACAATGGAGGCTCCTCAGGTATCATGGGAGAACTCGTTGGCGGTAGATCCTCCCCTTCATCCTCCCCGGTAAACCTCCAAGTGCTGCCAGGTGTAGACGGCTCATCAACCTCATCCAGATTAGGCACGACGATCGCCGGCGGATCCTCCGCTGTCGAGGTCGAAGCTGCACCACCAGAGCTAAATTCGCGATCAAATTCCGATGCCCAGTCGCTAGGAGTAAGTGGGTCCTGTCGCATTTGTTGACCTAGAGGGACCTGCGCGACGAAATTGTCATCTCCGAAGGGGTTTTCGGGCGAGTCGATCGACGGCGAAGCGGAGGTGAAAGTTCCCCAAGTCTCGTCCTGTTTGAGATCAGCACAAAAACTCATGGATCTGGGTCCGCTCACATCGTCGAAGTCGTCACCCGGGGGTCGAGCCTGGAATGTCTACCGTAAGCCAAGGCCACTGGATTATGACCTACTCCGAAATCATCATCGCTCCCCCTTCGCCCATTTGCACTCGGTCTCAGCCAGTCTGCGTCGTCATCGTCCTCATCTGACGAGTCCAAATGTCGTGCCGATGAGACCCATGATGACTGGGCCTTAGCCCTATCTGTTGAGGTATGACTCACCTCTCCCTCGGTATCAAATCCTGGTCTCGGCGCGAAGCCATCCGCCGCGACTGTCCGTGTGAGCGGCTCGCCGAACTTCGCTTCCTCCTCCTCATCACTGCTATCCTCAGAAGCATTCGCTGTGGCCTCAGTCGAAGGGGTGGGCATCATCGGCTTTCCGCCAGCGAGTGGTCTCGCATCCCTCGCTTTGGTCTCCCGTAATGAAGTCTCGACGAAAGCCTCCCACTCTGACAAGACGAAGGAGTCCTTGATGACTGCGTAAAGATCGGGCGGACACCGTACGAGCAATTTGCCGACCTCTTCTGCGATCAGGATGATGTGGCCCATGTAGGCGAGGCGCGGCATTTTCGGTTGTGTACTGTGTACCGTAAGTCTACAGCTCAGTATGACGTGTAACTCACATTATCTTATCGTTGAGCCTCTGCGCATCCAGTATCCGCTCGATGAGCTTCGCGTCTCGTATCAGCTCGATGACAAGCTCTCGATTTATGCCCGGTCCTAATCGTCCATTGAGGATCTGCTGCAGGAGGTCGTATACCACATGGTGCAAAAAGTCGTTATTCGGATATTCGAAGAAGAGATCGACGACGGTAAGCAAGACCCGATGGTGGATGAAGATCTGCTTGAGCCGATCGCCAGGTGCGAGCTCCACTTTCCCATTCTCGTATTCCGAGACAGAAGGGGCAATGGTAGTCGCAGCAACGGCGTCAACCGATTCCGAGATCGGCCGGTCCATGCCCATGACATCGCGTAACCGCTCCGCATCCGCTGGAGATGGCGCTGGAGGATCGAGTGTGCCGGAGGCAACGGGCGATTGAGAGGGGGTGTCGTCCATGTCCTCGAGCTCGTCTGACCCCACCTCCTCGGATCCTGTGAGAGAGCAATCTGTTGATCCGCTGCTCACGGGCAGCTCGCGGGCTTGTGTGACCTGCTCCTCTGTCTCCTCGCCTACCCTGTCTCCACCGATGGCTTCACCTAATGCCTCCAGTCCGCCAAGTCCTCCTGACAAGATCCCGTCTGGCGAGTATGATGGCCCGATGCCGGGCGGTCGATTTAGTATGGACATGTTCGAGCTGTGTAGCAGCTCCGCATAGAGCTCAATGACCCGGAAGCGCTCGACGGTGAGGGGTTTCGAATGGGATGTGGATGCCGCTCGATCTTGCAGTCTTGGTCGAGGGAGGAATCGATGTAATTGAGCAAATCTATCGCTCAGAAGGGTCAACAGGTGACCCAGATGAACAATTCCCATCTTCTCGCTAAACTCTCCCATCGCAGCCTCCATCCGTTTCCGCTCGTCCTCCTCGTTTTCGTCCTGAATCCGCATGGTCATGAGTCGATTTCGCATTGTGTGGAAGAGGTGGGGTTCGGAGAAGTCGGAGTTGTTCCGCCGTATCAACTCGACAAAGATATTGCAGATATGAGAGAGGCTCGAAGAGGTTGAGGAAAGCGAAGGTAGAGGATGGACAATAAATGGATCTTTCGGCTCTCCAGTCCCCTTCCAATCTCGGTCGGTGATGTCGATGTCGTCAAGCATGTAGGCCACCATCTTTCCCATACTTCTCTCGCTGACAAGCTCCCGGATTAAGCGGTTATCTCGTGTGCCGGGTGGTTGCTGACCCTGCTGCTGCATCGCGTTTCCGCCATGTGGGTTGAACGGTGAAGGAGCACAGAGGGTGATGATGGACTTGAGCAATTCGCTCGCAATCGAGTGCATAGTCGTGGGATGCTCCGGGGACAGGAGGGCGATCAGACGGGGTACCAAGCCTTCCGCTGCGAGCCAATCGATCACTCCGCTGACGCCGGCCTCCTCGGCCGAGACGAGTCGGATGATCATGTCCTGCACGGAAGGGCTAGATATCCTTGTGAGCATCCGGTCGATGATGTGGGGTAATGTTTGAATGAACCGGATCATCTGCCATCAGCTCCGGCGTTTCGGTATCCTCACCTCTGTCGTCCGCTTCGCCATAAGCGTCCCGTTGACCCGCACCCACATCCCCCGTATGACTTCTCGCTTCCGATCTCGCTCCTCGTCCTCTTCCGACCAAAACTCATCTCTCGCTCGGTCTTGCTCACTCCTGTCATGAGAGGGCACCTCTTCTGGAACAGGTGGAAGCACGGCATCCCAAAATGGCGTGAGCAGGGCCTCCTTGCTCGCCATGATGGTCTCGGGAACCGTCCAGAGCTCAGACGTAAGAATTTCGGTTGCGATTTGGGGGTATCTTTCGTCAGCCTGGCCCAAAAGGGGATGACTCACCTCGAATGGGAGTCCTCCGAGCTCCTCTGCCGTTCCAGCCCTCCGCCCAGTCCAACGGCCTCCGACCACGCTGCCCCCTGGACCTCCTCGACCAACTTTGCCGGAACTAGAAGCGGCGAACTTGGTCCAGGACCAGGCACCGATAATGGTCGATATGAAGGATAGAGGTCCAGAGAGGCCATCACATGCCGAATCGATGCTGTATCGGCCTCGGACGCTTGCTGATCCAGCTCATCCAGTCCAGAGACCACCCATTGCAACAAGCTCTTCATCGCATCCTCCCTCGACAGAAAGGCTACGAGTCTGGCATAAAGGATCAGTGAAACCCAAAGGCTTCTCGCTCACTTGTTGTTCTGAGCCTTGCATTCTGCCAGAACATCTTGCTCATCCATGAGCTCCTCGAGGGAAGGTGGTGTCTCGCGGGAAAGGAGTGCATCGAGCGTCGAGTTCGACGCGAAGCTGAACCGCCATAGCATCGTCTCAACTCGTGTGAGGGGTCCAGGAAGAAATGGGGGGGATCGGAAGGGCTGAAACGAAGCTCGTCCCACTTCGGGCGAGCATGTGAGGATCGATTGTAGAGTGGATAGGTCGGTCGAAATGTCCGTGTTCTTCCTAAGCCGGCATCAAAACATTTACGCTTATTTGAAAGGAAGACATCGAAAGGAAGCGGAACGAGCTGCCACGCCTAATAATGGGTATCTCTCCCTGACAGCAAATACATTTCAAAATACTAGCTGCTTCAAATAGCAACGCATGGTATGTATGCATGGACCAACAGGCACCTGCTCAAACCAACGATCTTCTCCCTTCGCTATCTGATGGGTATTCGTGTTTGATGGGATTGGATCATCATCCAACCTCCGAAAGCCATCAAAAGCTCCCATTCCTGTGTCTAATGTTATCTCCATGCAGCTTTATAGCCACTGATGTAGGACTGACTGTTCGCCTTCGGTCTATAGTGAGCTTGCTTTGAGCTTTCGCTACCCCTCGCCATGCTCCCATCCCATCTTTCAAATATTGACTTTCCGATCGGCTTATTTAAGAAGGTGACTACCCCAAGCCGCCCCGGTCGGCCTCCTCATGAGTATTCACCACTAAGTGCCCAGCAAACTGCTCGGATAGCGGCTCAGCAACGCCAAGTCCTGTTTCCTCCGCCCGAAACACAGGATTCGCTCAAAGGGGACACCGAAAACCTCCCATCCCAACAAGGATCGTTTCCCGAGGCTGGCTACTCAGTTCGTGGGCCACTGGAATCTGCAAACTTTAGTCCAAGCCCGTTTCGACCCCGTTCAATTACCGAAAGTGACTCGAGCGTTCCCCTTGCGCGGGTCTTTGTCGAAGCTCGACAAACTCGAGCGATTTTGTCGAATTTGACCGTCCAGACTGTTCATCGGGTTTCTAAACCGGCGGAGAGTCATCAATCAGCCTATGTGGAGTGTCTTCACAATGATACCACCTCGACGCGCTTTGTGCGAGACCGCATGGGGCACCTTCGTCAAGATACAACGTAGGAACAATGGAAACGAGGATAGAGGACATCCCTAAATTCTTTGATTCGCATGTGAGCAGATTGCAATCATTGTTTTCAGAATATACTTGAATCCGACAACGACCGCACGACTATGTCGCTGCAAAAGAGCATTCGCCTCACACATGAGTCTCCTCAGTCGTGCGAATTCGATGGTTGGATCCACCTGTTATGAAGTCTGCAACTGTGTTCGACATCGCCTATACCCAAAACAGCTCAGTCGCGGGATCAAGCCTTCGGATACAAGCATGACCATGTCCAAAACTGTCGAGCACATTCTACGACCAACGGGGTACGATCAGAGATATGCGAGCGTATCAGGTTTTAACACTTACTGATTGTACCTTGATCCCCACCGGGCAGCGTGTGAACCCTCTTAGCTGCGCGTTCATAGCGTCCCTCCCGGCCGAGCTACGTATCATCCTCGCCACTACACTTGCCCCTTGCCTCAACTCGGGCTAGGTCCGCACCCCCGAATAGAACCGAGCCCGATTACCACGGGACTTCATGGACAGGCAGACGGGCAGAGGACTAAGGATGGAGAAAGCCCTTGGAGTGCTGTAGAAACGGGGAGAAGGATCATGGAAGTCTCGGGGTTGGAGTGGCAAGAGCGGGCCGAGGTCGGCAGAGGTATAATAGAGCGACCAGATTGACTGATATCCGCTAAAGATCTAGTATCGAGGTTCTTGTAGCTAGTTTATGCAACGTCTTGTAACTAGCGGACCTACCCTACCGACTGTTGAATAACCAGGTTCATATGCAAAAGTAAAAACGCATGACTACTAAGATGTATTCATATAAACGCGAACGCGCGAAACGCCTGTACCCTGAACCAGCCATCTTTAACACCGACGACCAGCCTGGTTGTGGAGGTGTTCCTCCCTCAGATTGTGTGATCTCTTGTGCTGTGTAAGACTAGGCTGGTAAGTCTACGTCCTACCCGCATCCGTCGTCGATTGTGCTCGACAATTGTTGACTGTGTCAATTTGTCTGTAGTTATCCATTCATTGATAGCCCCCGGGGCATGAGGGTTGCTTGGGCGTGAGTCTGATCCAAATCATAGTTGGTTGGTACGGTCATATCATGTTCGGCCATCCCACTTGGCCACCTCGGGAGCTACCTGTCCTAGCTTCTTCCCGCCCATGCCGCTCTTGTAGCGCTTCCAATGGTTGCTGGCCGCAAAACATTGGTGGAGGAGATCGAGGGACAATGGATGCCCGTCTGAATGCCAATGTAAGGGCATTCATCGAGCCGATGCTCCCAAATTGTTTGACGCAGGTAGTGGAGTGGTGGAATTCTAGGATGATTGATGCGATCCTCCAGGTCGTCGAAGAGCGAACGCGCCGGCGAGATATCTCCCAGATTGTCCATGGCGATCAGACAATACAGAACCTGCAAGGCCACCTTCGAGTCCTGCGTGTGAAATTTCGACAAACCGGGTCGGCCAATCGAGTTCCACAGAGGTGCGAATGGCAACCCTTGGCGTTCGCTGGGTCGAGACAGTACCTGGTGTTCCGAAACATCAGTGGGGGTCATATCTGCGGCCAATCATACCCACTGTATAACAGTCGCTATCATCGCTCGACTCAAACTGATACTTGTAACTGATGGCGCCTGAAGTCATCATGATCATCCATTGCTGTGGAAAGTGAGTCTCAAACCCCCTCACTGATACTTCAATCACTGAGGACTGTTCGGGTAGACCTGGCTCGATCGCTTGAACTTACGGCTCCTGTGGGAAGTTGGGCAGGAAAATGGCCGAGCGAGGAGACGTCGAAGGATGGATATTGGTTCCGAACGACCCGGTACGATTCAACTCGGAATATTCCTTTTTTTCGACTGATCAAATGAGTAGGACATGCGTGCTCGACTTGGTTGGATTCGCCAGATCGATAGCCACAGTTGTGGTCCTCTTTCGACCGCAGCGGCGATGCTATCACTTCAAGGCTGGCGAATTGATTCCTGGCGAAAGATCGAAAACCCTTTGTCCCGAACAACTGGTAGAGCTGCGCCACCGGCGCTCTTGATTTGGCTACGTGCAGCGACTGGATTCATCGGGAAACATTCACAAAATATATATCTTGAGATGCGAAGGAAAATTAGACACAAATGCTCCGAATGCCCCCCAAACAAGCTCACAAAGACACTATGTGAGATGTACAGATGCATAGGGTATCCCCACAGGAGTTCTAATTGTACACCACTTGCTAGGAGAGATGCGAACACGTCAAAAGCTTTTCGAGCGTGTCGAGCGCGTCCCGGAGACTTTTGCCAGAAGGGTCTTAGCTTTTGTGGCTCGACAGTGCCACCTTGACAACCTCCTGTGCCTCCTCAACCGCATCCCGAAGCACCTGAGCCTCCCCTTCCCTCGTTTTAGCCGTTTCCAGAGCCTCACGCCTCTCCCGAACAGCCTTCTCATGGAGACAATGCATTTTGCCTTCGCGCCCTGGAGCTCAGCAATTTCACCTTCTGTCAACCGATCAAAGGCCGCTCGCTGAGTTTCGAGGGTTGAAACCTGACTGGAGAGCTGGTGGTTGATAGTCGAGAGCTGTTCGCACCTTGTCTCGACAACAGACAGGTCATTTGCAAAGCGCTTCGCATTCGCCACTTCTGCCCATGCAAAAGCAGCAGCCTTGTCTTTCTCGGCGCGAAATTGATGCATCAACCTTTCGGACTGCTTGAGACGCGAAGGCCCGGCTTCCTTGTCCTGCTTGAAGGCCGTCAGGGTATCCTCCAGAATGCTCTTGCCCCGATTGTAAGTCTGTTCGAAGTATTGAGTTGTGGCCGAAAGGCCTTCGAAGAGGACGGGGAGTCCGACCTGGGGTAGGACGGCTTGTTCGGCAGGCATTGGGTGGTCGAGCCGATGAGGCGGTGTTTTGGGGGGAGGAGAGGTGTCGCTTGCAAAAGGCTGTCAACGGGGTTGGGGAAGGTTTGCCTGGGCGAAAGCTTCAAAGAAGGGCCTCCGACACGTTCGGACCGCTCGACATTCTTCCCCTTGCCCTGCAAAACAAACGCCGAGCTCTTTTGAGGCCATTCGGTAAGGTTGAGGGTCTTTGGCGGGACCTGAGCGGCTTTTGGGAGGGGTTCCTCAGCTTTCGCTAGACTTGGCATCAGGTCGACAGCAGGTGGGGTGGAAATGGGCGCCTCATTTGTCCATGCCGGACCCTTGCGTCCTGACTTGGGACTTGGGTGCTAGGGCATTGGGATCATCAATTTCTTCAATTTCGGTGCGTTTCGCGCCTTTCGTTTCGCGCCTTTCATTTCGCGCCTTTCGTTTCGCGCCCTTCTTACTGACGATTGAGGATGGTTCGAGCGGTTTTCGGCTTGGTCCAGGGGGTATTCGGGGGCTTTGCGGACCTTCGGACGGGATTTAAGAGCGTTCGGAGTGTGCGCGTGTGTCTTCGAGGGCGATTCGTCAGGTGGTCTAGGATTCCTTGTAGAGCGAACAGAGGATGTAGGCGCCTGAAGCTGTTCAACGTTCCCCCAAACCGCCAGATCCTCCCTCCGAATCGTTCTCACCACGCAATTCATTGGTGTCTCCGTCCTCCAGGGACTCTTCGCACCTTGATTACCTTGAACTTGCTCTTCAAACATCCGCAGGCGGGATCGGTAGTCGCGAAGCACGAAAGACAAACCTGGACGTTGCCCTTGTCGTCCCACCGATCGAGGATAACAGGATGGCCTTTCTTCGCCGGGTTGTGACATTTTAGACCTCGAACACTGTGAAACATCAGCGAAAGACCTTGATTCGAATGCGAACAAGTTAATGACAGACCCACGTATACATGAATGCCGGTAAAAACCAGGTTTTGTGACAATTGAGCTTCTTCGCGCTTGTACTTTCAAAGCAGATCGGTCACCGAAAAAGCAGCGAACAGCTATTGTTTACGGTCGAAAGTAGCTTCTTGCTGACAAAAGCTTATCATTGACTTCGTTGAACAATAGTCTACATTGGATGATCGTCTATGTTTGTTTTGTTGTTATTTGCTAGTTGTCATATCAGGGTCTCATCATTGCTGCAAACATTGCAGGATCCTGTTCAATAAATAAGAGGAATCAATCAATATCGTCTGCAGTCCAGAAGCATCCTTCTGTAACAAATACGCTTAATGGGTAACGTGATACCACTGAGCAAAAGGTATAATATTCAATCCAGTGGAACTGGCTGAATCCCATTATAACCTGGTGGTGTCATTCATGACACATTCGTCAGTCTACGAGGCCTTTCGGCGCATTCGGAAGCCTGCACAATAAGAACATGTCAAACCTCAAGGCATACCAAACGATTGGGAATACATCAGCGAACAGATGACAGACGGCTGAAGATGCAGAGGTCATCCGGGATAGTCTTATGGAGCCCATTCAAAGCTTTCTTTCGGAGTGAGTCACATCCCATTTGCATAATTACAGCTATTTCTCGCGCACTACAGCTAGAATCTCCTACGAAAGTAGAGCAAAATGAAGTAAATTGAAAACATGATAAAATGTGCACGCTCCTACATAAGGCGCAAATGGGTAACGTGGCAATCGTCTCCGGACTTCAATACACCTCCGCTCACTATACTTCGCGCTTCTTCCGACCTTGACGCAGCTTGTGATGTAGCGGGACTATGCGACGTATCATTCGTCTGCCAAGTGACCCTCTCTCCCGCGCATCATTCGCGGATCCGCTCGACATCATCGATACCGATTCATTCTGTAGTGGCTCTTCTCCTTCTTCTGGCAATCTTCCTCCTGTCGGTGAGGAAACCTTGACGTACCGGAATGATCCAGACGAGGAGGAAGGCACAGACGGCATAGACGATAAGACAAAAGAGGGGGAAAGCTTGCGCATTGGACGACCCGAGAAAACACGGCGGCGTATTATCTCTGACGATGATGACGAGGACATCTCGCCTGAAGGAGGGCGCAAGCGCATGAAGGTCGACAGCTCAACTATCGATCAACCCAGTAATCTCCAGAATGTGGCGCTCTCCCCGACTTCTGCTGCCATCTTTATGGACAGCCCTACTCAAGCGGCATCCCCATCAGCCGGCTCTAGTCCTTTCTCGAGCTCGCCATTCATTAGCCTTGTCCCGCCTGGACTTACAGGGATAGAAACAGACATTGTGGAGAGACCAGACAGTCTGCAACAAGAAGGGTCCACATTGGAGGCAATGCGAAGCTCGGGACTTCCGACTCCGCCAGCAACTTCGGCACCAATTGCAGCCCCGGAAGTGACACTACCGACAGAGCAACCTCCGGGAGAAATGGGAGACCATGATACGGACTTGATCGAGAACTCGACAAATACTCCAGGACTGGTGGAAAATGAAGGTGTTGAAGACGAAGATATGGATCCCGACCAATCGGACGGGCACGGAAAGGCGCAATCAATACCGCCTCAGAGCCCTGCGAAGCTGGAGTCGAACGCCAAACCCGATAATCCGGTGTCCGAAGATATTTCGGAAGGTGTTTTCCCGACTAAGATGATCACTGCGGAGGAAGGCGAAGACGAGATTGACCTGGACGATGAGCCGCAGGAGATGGACGTCGATCCACCAGAGGCTACTCCGGCACCAGCAGACACCGAGACAACGCGAGATGACAGCGCGCCTTCTTCGGTACCAAAGCCGATCGCAAAGAGTCAGAAAAACAAATCTGGCGCTGCGACAGGAGCAGAGAAGAAGATCAAGGCGAAGTCGGCAATTCAGACCAAAGTGGGAGCAAGACAACCTGGAAAAGGCAAAGGAAAGACCAAGGTGAGCAGGGTCATCTCAGCTGTAGGAGCTGTACTCACGATGATTAAGGTGAATGACCTCAAGTCCGAAAGCTCGAAGCCTCGTTCTGTCAGCGTCTCGGTCAGTCTGCTTCCTGGGATCTATAGCCAAGTCCCTGACTCTGTTACCAGGAATCTGCGCATGCCTCTGCTTCTGCTGTCTCGTCCGAAGTTCCAGCTCATCGAGAGGAGAGCATCGATCCCGAGGACACCGCGGTCTACTGTATTTGCCAGAAGCCATACAATGAGGAAGATGAGGATGTCGTCATGGTTGGTTGCGATGCGTGAGTCTGGCCGAGCCCTTCTCCGACTCGCTGAGACAGGGTGGCAGGTGCGACAATTGGTTTCATCCCGGATGTGTAGGGATCTCGAAGGAGCAGCTCGAGTTACTGGATGTCTATATCTGCGAGTCCTGCGAGCGTAGTAAGCAGGCCGGAGAGTCATCGCACGACGGAACTAAGGCTTCCGACAGGTACCGCCCAAAGGACGGTGTACAAGCTGGTCTGCAAGCGCGACGGCTGTGTCAAATCCTTTACCGGTCGACAGTCAAAGTATGAGGCCTCTCCTTTGTCATGACTCTTTTGATGGTCTTGACACAGGTTCTGCTCCTCTTCCTGCGCTTTCCGCCATTCTCATGCTATCGTATCAGCAACGCCCAATAAGAAAACCCTCAAACAGCTTGCAAATGCGTTCATGTCATACCCTGCTCCCACGAGCGATGTCACCGTCATTCACCATACCACCGATCCCTTCAACTACTCGCCGATCCCGGACAGCAATGTTCTCGTGCTTCTTCACCAGCAGATAGAAGCAACTACCGCAACGATTGAGATCGTTGTCAAGCGGCAACGCATATTACAGCAAGCGATTGCGCGATGCGAGACCCTCTCGGTCCCAGCAGGACTACCCAATGGAGATGGCGGGCAGTCGAAGAAGACGAAAAGCAAAGGCCCGAGGACTGGCTCCGATGACCGGCCGTGCGGATGGGAGAGAAGGTTGATATGGAGTGACGAAGATCTACGCCCATGGGATGGGGATCCTGGTGAAGAGGTGGGTTGTCCTTTGCCTAGAAGGCGATGCGACCGGCATCAAGGGTGAGTGCTGCCATATATGATCCGGTCAAAGCTTATAGCCATCAGATGGCAGAAGACTATGACCGTCTCGCTGGACGTCGAAGCGGCACAGCTTGTGCGTTACGATCGCTGAAACCGCATGATAGGTTGGAGCTTATGTCATCATCACAGAACCGTCGACATCGGAGCCTTATCAGTCAGCGTGATCAGCTCTCTCAAAGCCTTGACGCGAGCAATGCCGCCGCGAGAGCCCGGTCAGTCCATTGGTTCTCGACATGATTTCGCATTGACGGAAGTACAGCGATGCCTTCAGATCGAAGACGGCGGCTCGAATACCTCAAACCAGTAGCTGAGAATCCCGTCCTCCTCTCGCCGCATCAGTCTTCCATCGTCTGCACTATTTCCGACTTTCTAGTGCATGCATGACAAGCTGGTCTTGATATGTGGTCGAGAATGCCATGAATCGCATAACGACTTAGCCGGCGGGAGAAAACGAATTGATGACGTAAAGTCTCAATTTCGATTCCTGCCTTGGAGTGACACTTTTGTCCAGCTAGTCGTGCAGCATGAACCGCACATTCCGGCTCCTCCGTCCCGCCCTCACCTCCGGCTTCCGACCCATCCCACCCCGCATCCCTCCCGCACCTCTCGCCACCAGCTTGCAATGGCGGCGTCGTTTCGCTCAATCTACCGCGAAACCCCCAACGGCCGATGATGGTCGACCGCTCGAGAATTCACCTCACGATTACAAGCACAGCACCGCACGTTCCGCCACCGAGGAGGTCTGTTATGCCTCATTCAGATTCAAGTCTCGAGCTGACGAGTGCAGATCGGATATGTGACGAGGGACGTCGCTCAGATGATCTCGGGAAAGTCAAGGTTGCCGGCGATGATGGGCGCTATGGAGATCTCGAGTCATTCCCATGCTGGAAGCGTTAGAGACGACTTTGTGAGTCTGGTGTAACGTTGGATTCAGGGGAGCTGAGGATGATGGGTAGATTGGAATCACGAAGAATCTGTTCAAGGAGGTCCCGAGGCCTACTATGCTGTTTGGCGAGTCACCTCCATCCGACCTGGATTCATTCCAGCTGATGAAAGGAAACAGGCCTCGCCGGTACACTGCCCTACCTTGGAACGGCGATCGGTACCGTCTTCCTCGCTCGCGAAGCTGCCCGGGCAAGCCAAGGTACGCCCGGATGCGTGTGAAGCAAAACTAACAGTCTAGGCTTGAGCAATCTCACTGGTTTGTCCACTGGAGACGCTCTTTCCAGCCTTCACATACTCGAGCACGTCCAGATCACCTACGGTGCCATCATCCTCTCCTTCCTCGGCGCCTTGCACTGGGGTATGGAGTTCTCGAAGCTAGGTGGGGAGCACGGGTATGCTCGGCTCGCGGTCGGGACACTCCCCGTCATGTTCGCTTGGCCCACGACCTTCCTCACTCACGGGATCGCACTGGCCGTACAGTGGATTGGGTTCACGGGCATGTGGTTCATTGATCAGAGAGCGAGCACCAATGGATGGAGTGAGTCTATGCTTTCGAGCGATTTGCTGATGGGTTAGCCACGAGCTGGTACGCGACTTATCGGTTCTACCTCTCCATCATTGTCGGATTCTCCATCGTCGGCACCTTCGCCGGGACCGGTTACTTTGGTGCTGGAGCAGGAGCGGTCACCGATATCGACACCCACAGGATGCACCACTCGACCGAGCGAGTGTCTTCCATGAAGCGCCTAGACCGGGTCAAGGAGAAGAATTACCCTCCCAAGGAGTACGCTCGTGCTGGGAAAGCCACCGGCCTGGTATCCGGCGACATCATGGTTGAGGAGAACGACGACAGTTACCTAAGACTGCGGAACCTCTCCAAGGAGGAGCCTTCCGAAGAGGAGGAGGAGCAGGAGCAGGAAGAGGCCGAGGCGAAGAAGCAGGAGGACAAGCAGAAAGCGTCAGAATACCAGGACAAGAGGGATGAGTTCCAGATGGATATCGCGCCCGGGAGGATGAAGGATACGGCGAAAGATCGGACGGGGAAGAACGCGAACGTGGCGGGTGGGAGTGAGGAGAGGCCGGATGAGCAGAAGCAGTCTGAACAGATGGGTGCGGGTGCGGTGGGAAAGAGGACGGAGTTGGGGACGAGGCAGGATGAGGAGTTCAAAAAGAAGCAGGAGGAGGAACATGGGGACTCATCTACTGGACCGGATGAGCAGCAGAAGGCCAGGGGGAAGGAGGCGGCTAGGGAGAAGGTGGGAGAGGTTGGCAAGTAAAGGGGGGAAGCGAGACGGCAACGATACGCTGAGACGCAGGGCGCGTGGAGGTCTTAAAGGTGGAGGCGTTGTCGAGGAGGCGTCGGCAGTGAGGTGTCGAGTCAGACTCTTGATCGATATCACCGAGAACCCCAAAAATGAAAGCATGCCAGGCTTGTGACGACAGGAGTGCAAGAAGCAATATTCTATGCCAGAATACCCAAAACATGCTAATCGCTACAATTGAGAACAATCCCTCCTCGATTTGGCTCAGATTATTTCAGCCCTTTGACCCGCTTCACCTCTCGCACATCCGGACCCTGCAGCGACACCGATGGGCTCCACTCTTCGTCGAGCAATTCGAGGGAACGTTTCCGGTTGAATCCAGCTGAATCGCCGAATACCACATTCGTGCCGATCGCCCCACCACCGATCAGGCTGCCGTCTGGCATAGTTCCGGTGGCCATGAATTGCTGGGCGCGTCCACGTCAGCTTAAGCCAATAGCAAATCTGGGACCGCACCTGCAGGACCATCTGATAAGTCTCGTCACTCCACCCCATGGCAGCCAAAGGATTCCGAATAGCCTCGTCATGCATCCACTGCGCTGCGCCCATGACAAACGCATCCACCACGCCTTGATCGGACAATGGCGGGACACCAACGGATCGGGGCACCTCCGCAGACAGCTGAATCGCCTTGAGATGCATCAAGTGTTTGTCGAGGATGCCGAAGAGGCCGTTCTTAGTGAATGGCTTCGCCAGGACGTCGTTCATCCCACTCTGAAGATACGAGTCGACGTCCTCTGTGACTGTCAGTGGTGTCGTCTAAGCACGACTCACGTGGCTCAGCGTTCGAGGTCATCGAGATGATAGGAGTGTAGATGTCGAATTGTCGGATCAACGATGTCGCTTTCCGTCTGGGAAGTATTAGCTTGTGCCTTCGACCGCATACGCAATGCTCACCCGTCCATGCTAGGTCCAAAAAAAATGTCCATCAGAACCAGATCGTACTTTGTCCGATTCATCTTCTCCACGGCCCCTTGCGCGTCATCGACGGTTTCGGTGACGCACCCGAACTTCTCCAAGAACTTGCTCGAGAGCTGGCGGTAAACCACATCGTCTTCAACAACCAAGATCCTCGGGGTTTGTGTCCAGTGGGGCATGACGGTGGTGGACCGCCGAAGTCGAACGGCATAATCGTTGATGGAGTCGGATTGTGGGGGGATCAGCAATGTGCCGAATGGCGATTGCTGAGCTTCATCATCGAGTACGTTATTCTTGGAACCCGTCGCTGGTCGAGGTGTCGAATCCAACGGGTCCTGGGAATCACCGTCGAAGCGAGCTCCATTCTGAGCGCCAAGCGCTTCGACCATGAGGCGGAGTGCGGCGCCATCGCTCGACTGGCGATGGTAGATCGGAATGGCTGCCGTAGTCGCTTCGGTCAGCCAAGCCGGGGTATCCGCGAAAGCAGGGGTAACGCCGAGAGGCTCTCCGTCGTAATGCGTATGCTGTTGTTTTGGCATCTCAATCACGTCGTCCTCCTGATCTTCCTGAATTACGCCTGAAAGATGACTTCGCCCGCTCGAGACCGGTCGACCCGAGCCAGCCCCACCAGAGCCCTTCAATGACCCCACCGGACTAGGTCCATCTCCGCTCGTCCGACTACCAGACGCATCGGTCCTGGGCGAGATGTGGGCCCCGTTGGCTGGATGGAGTCGCGTTGCCGGGGGCGCGGGATGTCGTAGCGGGCCGCCAAAGGAATGGGCATGCGTGGGGGTACCAAGAGGGATGCTCGGGTACGCCCCATTACGAGGCAGATTGCCTTGAGCAGCTTGGTCGAACAGCTGGAATAGGTGTGACATCCGTGGGGAGGGCTCCACATCTCCAATGGGTGATCCTATCATATCTGGCCCATCAGCTAAATCGCTCAAATTATAGACTCACCCTTTTCCATCGCAGCAAGATGCCCAATGACTTCCCGCATCATGATCATCAAACCCATCGCTCGCGACCTTGCTTCTTGAACCTCGTCCAACGCACTCGCCAACCGCTCTTCGAGCCCCATAACGCGGTTCTCCATTTCGATCAAGCGGCCCATCTCATCAGTGCTTGGTCCCGCCGAGCGTGGCCCTGACGGAGAGGTTTCGTTCCCAGGCTCAGTGCCTTTCTTCAGCACGACCGCCTTGCGCTAGAACCGTCAGCCTTGGTGAGAATAAGTCGCTCACCTTGATGCTGTCTAGGTCGGCTTTGCCGCCGGCTTGGAAGCTGGGATGCTGGAACTCCCATACCTGCGGCACATATTAGCGCTGGTGAGTCACTGTAGGCTAATTACTGACATTCTCCTTGATCTGCCCCGTCTCCTCGTCTACATGCTTGATCTGCAGAGGATCAGATGAAATCCTCTGATAGTCGGATGACATACCTTGGAGAACCCATACTTGTTCAATTGCCTGACAAAGCTGGAGCAGTTGGAATGCCGGAACGTCTGCGGCCTGGATCGCGATCAGCATGTCCTTTCTGAGAAGCCTTTTCCATAACCACTCACAGGACCTTCGTGGTAAACTCGTTCATATCCCACACCACGAAGCTGGTCCCTCCCCTTCCCCATCCCACCGAACCTCTCTCCGCGCCCTCGCCCCTCGGCTGTCCCGGCGCCTTTCCCCGCCCATACATGGCGCTCTCCTCCTCCAGCATCTTGTACAGCTTCTTGATGAATTCGGACGGCCCTGCTTGTTGTGCGCCATTCAGATCCGCTGCCACACCGCCAAATGTTTGCCTGCTCGGATCGGGAGGTTGGGAGGTATTCAGAGGCATAGAAGTGAGCCCGCCAGGACCGGGTGGGACTGCTCTGCCATTCGGCACACGTGCACGGTCATGGCTCACCAGGTCCTCCAGCTTGACTGCTACCCCATGTCCACCGGGCATACGCATTCGGGGTGGTGGAGGCATAGGGCTGACATTGGGATGAAAAGATGACCACCCGGCGCCAGGTGGACCTGGGAGTCGCGTCGAGCCGGAAGGAGATGCCCGAGGTTGAGTGTACGGTTGATGAGGGTCATGACCACGTGAAGGGCCAGCTTGGGCGTTCTGATATCCCTCGACGCCATCCCACTCCATCCCTCGTCCATTCTGAATCGGCGAGTTCCGTCCATAAGGGTAGGGGTTGGGGTTCTGAATGTAGTGCGGAACGCGATGGATGTTCGGCGGGCCGGGTGTGGGCGGTTGGCCTTGATTAGGGTAGAACATGGGTTGCTGAGGTGGAGGGTAGTCAGATGGATTGGATGGTATGCGCGACATTGCCGGGATTCGTCCAGCGGTCGTACTCTTGCGATGCGACGAGGCCGAGGCGGGCACCCTGTGCGAAAATGTAAAGCCCAGCGACAGGGCTTACCGGATTCAATGGGAAATAGCCAGGTCCGAGGGGTGAGACGATAACTTCTATAGCTTTATGGGTGGCGTTCCGATCTTTGCCGGAGGTAACTCGCTTTCCCGTCAAAGCATAATACAAGGTGAATTCCCAGACACAAGCAAGCAAGCCAGGACGCGATGATAAAGCGAGAGAGATTGCCTCCGCAAAATGGGGTAAAGGGAAGACAGCAGCATGTAGCGATTTAGAGTTCTCGGCACCCGAATTGCCACGCATCCAGTTCAAATCCTCGGATGCCTCCCTTCCCCTTGTCATTCGATAAATCATGGATCTTCCAATCGTACCAAACAAAGCCTAGTGCTCTTGACTTCGCCATGTACAGTCTCTCTCTTCCAAGCTTAGGATGTCTTCTGGGAAGACGCCGCCGAAGATTGGAGGGCATAAGCTTTGATTGTCGGCATCCGGGGTCAGGGCGGTCCGGCAATATCGTCCGCGAACGGACTCAGTCGTCCTCGCTTGAAAGCCTTGCTACTTCAGAGCAACTCCGCAGCTCGACATAATCACGCAATCGGGTGATTGAGGATGACGTCAGCATAGCCGGGTGCCGAGTTTTGAGCCTGGCATGCGGTCGATTATCTTTCCTGTCATGGCCACAGCCCTTGGCGGTGCTTTGTCTACCAAAGTCGACGGAGCCCCCAGTTGAAAAATTTGGACACCACCCGATCGGTGGCTGCAGCTACTTTAGCAAGAGGATTAGCTTGTCGAATGCAGCTACGATGCCGCTTAGAACAGAATAGAAGCGGTCTTGTTGATGGAAGTCCCGTCCAGCAGCTTTAAAGATCGCTGCTCTTATCTCGTTGCAGAGCTGGTAGCACGAATGAGTCCTGCTCGAGCCGACAAGGCCTATGTCCCGTTCAACCCCAAGCCCAAAGATGTCGCGGACGTGGGTCTCCCCCACCACAATTTGCCAGATACATGCTTATGATTGATGCACACCAGACGGACAGGCCACGCGATGCCGAGAGACGTCCCACTCACCGCAGACGGTTTCGAAGATCCCGACGCATTCTTCAAGTCTCCCAATAACGAGACCGTCACTCGATCCATGGCTCTCGCACGTACACCAGCATCGACTAGCAAAACAGCGAGCACGTTCAAGAAGGGGAGAATGAGTGCGCTGGCGGGGGATGATAGTGGGGAGGAGTTTGAGGAGAA
>JAABUL010001645.1_pt1 | contig 41006 bp, 42 predicted proteins | sample 5559151 | NCBI WGS metagenome assembly JAABUL01 (sample SAMN10711876, study PRJNA513368) | rock metagenome | isolation source: Antarctica rocks | place: Antarctica: Victoria Land, Pudding Butte sud | reverse complement strand
TATGGGTATCCGTACAACGTTCACAAAACACCAAAGTCGCAATGTTGACACACACACCATACACCACACCATCCAGCTCTCCCATCTCACAATATAACCCCATTCCCCTCCCACCACGCCCAAACTCCAGCCAGTAACCCCTCTCAAAACCCAGGTTTCTTCTTCCTCCCCCCCATCCTCACGCCCCCAATCTTCATCTTCTTCAACCTAGGCCGTCCATCAAACGCTCCGCGCTCCTCCTGCGTCGCCGGCGCCACGTCCTCGGAAAATTGCGTGCTAGCCTGCGTTCCTCGAGCCGCTTGGGGCTGGCTAGCTGAGATTATAGGTGGAGCTAGCTGCGACGATGGGCTTGGGACCGACTGTGAGGACGAAGGCATCGTATTCTGCCTCTTCCGCTTGAGTTGTTTCTCCAATTTCCTCCCTTTTTTGGTTTGCGCCTCTGTTTCCGTGCTCTCGGTCTCGGGAGCTGCTTGCTTGGCTTCCCAGCTGTAGGCGTCAGGGTTCGTGCCCACGGTCCAGTGGCTGAGGATGTTCTGCATTGACCTTGGGAGAAAAGGTTGAGGAGTGAGGGTGGCGAGAGTGCGTAGGCGTTGGCTGGCGGGGTCTTCTGAGCGGGGAAGAGACGAGGCCGAGCTGTTGGAGTAAAGAGAAGGAGTTGGGTTAGGGATAGGGGGTGTGCCTGGGGGTGGCTGTGGGTTGGATTGGGTGAAACCGGCATCTTGGGAGACTTGTGAGGATACTTGGGGTAAGGAGGAGCGCGATGGTGCCTCTCTCTCTTTGCCTCTTTTGATGAGGCTACTGAAAGAGGACTTTCGGCGAACTGGAAGGGTGAAGAGCCCTTGTTCTGTCAACGGGTCGTTCTCGTCTTGAGTAGGCCCTGGCTCGGATTGAATCCCATAGCTTGCGAGGAATATCTGGACGGCAATCTCTCGCAATCGTTTCTCTATCGTTACTCGCACCCTACCTGGTATGCTTGATGCCAAGGGAGTTATCCAACAATGAATGAGAGTGTCATGAATCTGTGAGAGTGATAATTCCTTGCCGGCCACGAAGTCTACCTCCGTTGCCGTACGTATTAAGCTTGAATCCAAATGGACTTGCTTGAGACAGTCGTTCCCCTCCGCAGCTAGCGTCATCATATCATGGAGATGCATGGATGCTTGCTCAACATCCGGTACAAAATTATGCATGCTCAGATTCTCACCGCTAAGTTTTTCGATCAGACGAATCTCAAAATGGAAATAAGGAACACACATACAGCAGCTTGATTCCAGGTTCTTCCGGTGTAGGATCGTTCGCGATGACAGATTGCATTATGTCTAATAAGTCGCTGAAAGAATTTACTACTGGGGAGGTAGTACGCTCAAGGGTCAATGAGCTAGGTGTGAAGCTCTGTATATGCCTTTCGAGCCATTCAAAGTTTACAGTCCACGGGTCTCCGTTATCTGAGGTGCTGTCTTCTTCCATCATGCGCTCTCCTTCATGGACAAGGTTTGATTCAGTGTGGAGATATGCCCTCTTACCATCCGAGACACCACGCGGTACGACAAAACTGTCCTTTATAATCTTGGCAGATCTTGTGGGTTCTACCTGTACTTCGAAGTCTGGAGGGTGAATTGGTGTAATGCGACTTGCTGGTGTACTCGCATAAAGACTTTGCTCGATGCTCAGATCGTTGAACAAAGTACACAGCTGGTAGAATCTGACGTTGCCTTTCGCATACTGGTGTCCAGGTCCAGACGGGGTAGATCCTGATCTGACATTGTACTCCACATCCCTCAGCACAAGGGAGGAGATTGATTTCCATTGTGTGAGACAAGGTGCAATAACCGGCTTCTCGGATATATCAACTGGATTGCCCAGGCCAAGAAAATAGGGGTCAGAGGCAGAGATTGGGAGATCTAAGGGCGATGGCAACATTTGAAAAGTGTACACAGTAGTTAGACCAGTCAGGCGAGAGTATAGTAGTACAAGTAACGCTGGTTTTGGCTCAGACATTGCCGAGTCTATTACAGGTGGTGCTGGAGTATGTTCTGTATCTCTCAATACGTTGAGTCCAAGGCTCGCATCATCTTGGTCGCGAAAATGTCTCCATGAAAGTAAGATTTTGGCACCAATATCTGGATTCCCCTTCTCCTTCTCCTTCATCCCACCAAAGCCATTGATACGCAGCCAGAAGATGCGGGAGGATGTCACCACAAAAACATGGCATTTGTCTGATGGGCTTCTTTTAACGCCGAGGATCCAATCTTGACCCGTGGCTAGTGCCAGGTCAGGTCCCACGAGACGCTCTGAGTCATCTTTGAGATTGTAAAGCATAAAGGTTCTCCGGCCAAATACAAGCAATGTGTGGACATTGTAGGCCCACAAAATAGATCCCCAACCGTCTGCGTCGATATTGGATGGGCCCAAACCTTGGATTTGCCCGTCCTGTATGCTTCCCACTCTGCCTGCCTTGACTGTCCAAATATCTCGTCGCTTGTTCTTGTACTCAATGTCCCAGACGCTCCACCTGCCTCCCTGGTCAACAATGGCAAGCTGCTTTTCGTACCAAGGGTTGAAGGAGACATCAGCGTGCGGCGCTCCAGCGGTTATTTCAGTGGGCAGAATGGCAACAGGGTTTGGGTCAAGGCGGGAGGCTTGGTATAGACCCGCGCGTATAGTTGAGTAAGGAGAGACCGGTAGTACTGTGCTTCGACGTAGTACAGGATGAAGAATCGATGTAGCTCCAGGACAACGAACCGCAAGCCATGGACTAGAGTTGCCTTCGTCCTCTGCAAAGCTCAGCTGCTGTACTGGACCGCCATTGCCAGACCACCATCCTTGCTCTTTATCCTGTACTTCCGAACAGGTCAGACCTATGGTAGTGTTGCCATGCCATCCAACCCGCTTTTTGCCTACACATGCAAGCCTTACCGCTTCACCTGCTTCACCGCCTGCGGTAGCGACTATTGGCACTGTCGTTGATCCTGTACGTGGATTGTCCCGATTGAGAGCTGTGCCGAATACTAGCAGCTCTGACACAGAGGGATCATATCTTGATGTGGCTTCGCAGACTATCTCCGAGGTTTGGGCTAATCCTGGAAGTAAGGATGTTCCAGGGACAAGTTCAGGATATGCCTTAGCGAGTTTCTTGATAATTCGAGTACGTGCGACTGCGCTCTGAGTTGTGCTTGACGAGTTTTGAGCCAATGAAGCTTCAAAAGCAACCGTTGGCTGCCCGATAGGCTTGAGCTGTCGGCCTACAAAGGTCAACACTGAGACTCCTGCATAACCGATCTCCCTTACCAATACATGGCCTCCTAGTAAATTTCCATTCCTGACTGTCAGTATCGTAGACAGCCTCACCCAGGTGACCGTACACGAGGTCAGCTGGGCGAGCCTCAGTCATCCGGTTTCCGTCTCGCCTTGCCGCTGCAGATGCTATTCAAGCGTTTGACCATATCCATGTCGTAAAACCCTCAGTAGCCTCTTGCTAAGGTTAGCAGACGTGACGCGACTCTGCGCGTCTAAGGTCATGTATGGAAAATTTGATAGAGAATTTCGAAATAGCTTAGTGTGATCCTTTAGCGTGGTTGCCATGCAGTTTATGTAAACGGTAAACAACCGAATCACTACACTACAACAAACATCTAACCTCACTCAAGACTGCGCCTGTCCTGCTCCTTGGTCACCTAGGGGTCGTCACACTCAAGCTTTTCATCTGGACGCGATAAACATCTCACTCTCCACAATGGCGACCTTGTTCGAGCCCTCCCTCTCCACGAGCACAATGCGCCCGCCTCTCCACTCCGTCAACGCGCCCTCAATGGCCGACTCACTCCCAAGCATAAACTTTGGCTTCGAAGACCTTCGCGATCGTATGGCCCGATTTACAGACCGCTTCGACGAATTCATTGCCAAGGGTCGCAAACGAGTGCTCGAAGAACGCAATCAATTCCGCATCAATGTCGCAGAGCTACAGGAGGACCAACGCATGAAGAAAAAAGATATCGAAATTCTGGCCCACAAAGCCACAACTCATGCCCAATCCCTCACGAAAGAAGCCGCCGAGACTGCCGAAATGCACGCCGCCATTAACTCCATAACCTCTCAACGCGACGCTCGTGCCGCCCACCGGGACCGTCTCCGCTCCGAAATCGCCTCTACCCAAAAAGCTATCTCCCAGCGCCTTGCCTCGCAGCAAGAACATGCGGCAGCCATCGATGCCCAAGCCCGCTTCAATGAGCCTGAACTGCAATTCTGGACGGACTATTTGTGTCTAAGGATTGAAGGGGCGGGGCAGGCGGACCGGTTGAAGTTCGTGTTTACGCATGTTGATGAGAGGGATTGGGAGAGGGAGGGTTGGTTCGAGTTGGACATTGAAATGAGAGATTATAGAGTTGTTTGTCTGAGGCCGAAGATTGAAGAGGATGGGATGGAGAGATGCTTGGAGAGAGTGAATGAGAATAGGGATTTGGGGATGTTTTTGAGGGGCATGAGGGACTTGTTTGTGGTGGCGATGAAGACTTAAAGTTGAGATCACTACGTACGTTGGGAGCAGTGGGGCCTTCTGAAGGTTTGGGAGGTATTCGAGCCGTGTCTTTGATTTGGCTGCCGAGGAGGGGCATAAGGATCGGATACTTTGGGCCACAGTGATCGATCAGTTTACGCAATGACAAACTAACTATCTCTTTCTCGAATGCCCAGGCGGAGCATTTCGGAATAACACCCGTTTCTCTAGACAACGTTTTAGTTACTTGATCGTGCAAAGGTATTAGACACAGTATGCCCCGTTAGATCACCAGGCACAAGAACAGGAAACGTTGAATAGACACCTTTGTGCAACCTCCCCTGCGCCTAGCGCTCGTATTTTCGTGAACTGGTGTATTGTGCTCTGCCTCGCCCCGTCACAGCCGTTCATCTATCCGAGATCAAATCCTGTCTCTGGATAGCGGAGATGGGGCGTACCATTCTTGCAGGAGCAGATGCGAGCTGCTGATACATAAGAAAGGGACTTAGGGCACATCTCGAAGATCGTACAATGCCCAACCATCAAGTCCGTCGCCTCGTGCGGTACCTGCCAGTGTCTTAGGGAAGGATCCAAGAGCAGTTTTGCCAACATGACGAGCGTATTCGCCCGCAACTCCACCCCAAATCACAACTCATCATCCTGGTCAAGATCGGCTGGTTTTAGAAGCCCTCCTACTTTGGCAGCTTGTTCGCGCTCTTCAGCTTTGGCTAACCTCCTCTCCTCTTCCCGATCCTCAGCATAAAGATCAGAGTTATCTCCAGCAAATTCTTTAAGCTGAATGAGGAAATCACGAAGGTTAAGCTTGAATTTAGGCAGGTCCGTGTTCAAAACGAAAAGACCTTCGATGAACTGCTGTATTTGTGGGCTAAGAAATATTAGGAATGGTAACCGGTTGTAAGGCTAGAAACTTACGTTTGAAGATTGGAAAACGCAGTCTGCAGCAAATTTCCAATGAAACCACGTAAAAAATCTTTATTGCTAGTGCCAGCTGGAGCTTGTTCAGGGGTATAAACAGGCTCAGTGATCTTGCCTGACTCTATGAAATAGAACATCCGTGCTAGTAGCATGGACTGCGATTTGAAACCTGTCTTGGATTTAGCGTCCCATCTTCTCACTATCATTACGGTAAGAAGAAAATGGCTTACCAGCTTTGTGGTCCGCATCGGTGAGGACGAAGAAGACATCTTGCAGAATGGCAACGTAAAATTGCTGGAAGAAGGCGCTTGACGTTTGGTGATCAGTGACATCGGCCATGTTATCCATGAGCTCAATACACATCGTTAGACCAGTATTCTCAACTTCGCGGTTGTCGTGTTTGCTTGCCCACATGCATGAATCAATGACAAATTTGAATTGTCGTCCATCCAACTTGAGTAGTGCAGGGAAGCAGTAGAGGTTGATCGCCTTCAAAAGCTTGAAGAACTCGACTCGATGTTCGGGATATTCCGAGAAGTCCTTGTTGATCATCTCAAGCGTGCACTCGAATACATTCTCCATGATTGTAGGGACTTTATCTTCCATGAGACCCTATCCACTGTTAGATCTGTACGTGACAATTACACGAAGAACGGCTCTAACCGAGTACTTCGAGGTATAGATAGTCCAACGTACATGTAGCTTAGAGATGATCGTTGTCATTACGTCCAGTACCTCAGCGTCTCTTGCATCAGCAACGTTGCGATTGTAGTCGATCAAGACTGCGTCTAATAACGCAGGGACAATGGTTGCGTTTACTAATTCTAGGTCATCTGCTTTCTGCACGTAGGTATCAACAAGCTTGAGAATCTCCTTCTTGATTGTTCGAAGCCCACGGACTTTAGGCATCTTTGTAGCAATGAGACCTGAAGCCTGTTAGTAATACTGAAATGAAGGTTTTCAGGAGATCCCAAACGCACCATCTCGAATGACGCTATCTGAAATCATCCCGCTTGTGGCTCGGTACATTGACAACATATCATGATAGATCCGCGCAATTTGTGGGTAAAAATAACTACCGATTGAGGAACATGCCGCGACGTTGGTCTTCATAACATTACCAACAACCTTGATCGTTTCACCATCTTGTAAGATCGAAGGGTCCTGGCCTGCACTTCGAATAATTGCGTCCCACTATGTTGAACGTATTAGCAGTGTTTCACCTCTAAGGCTTTCCAAAACCATACCGCTTCGTTGGGATACGACATTAGGTCGTGGATCAGCCTCTCTTGCATATTCTTTTGACCTTGAGCACTGATCATGTATCCACATGCTTCATAGAAAGTATGGACTTGCTGTGGACTCAAATCGACGGTAATCTTACGCATGGTTCTTACAATCTCATCGATGAAAGGCTCGCTTTCCCCTGGCTGTAGGGCTACGAAATGACGCCTACATTTGTTTGCAATCTTTATGAAGGTGTCGCAAGCCATGTCCTGAACACCTTTTCTCATGTCAGTAGCACTAGCGCGCATAACCGAGAAAAATTATACATACCTTCGTGGGTCTCGTGCATGAATTCGAAGAGCTTGTTGACAACAGTCTTGAGGAATTTCCAATGAGCTTTCAAGAAGCGAGGATATTGCCCCACAATATACATGATATTACTTGCGACGACAGCCTTGTTGTCTTTCCCTCGCTTCATCTCTGTTAAGCCAAGAAGATCCTTGATGACTGTGACCAGGAAGCGCTTCTCGGTCTCCTCGTTCATGGCGCCGGAGATTGAACCAATAGCCCAGCAGAGGGTGTTGCAATTGCTCCAAGACCACTCCGTACCATCTACTTGGCGAGCGAGCTTATCAGACATGATATTCTCCGTATCGACAACGTCCAAATGGGTCAAATAGACAAGACACTCCCTGGTGGTCTTGTATAATTGAATGGTATCGCTCTCTTTCACGAATTCGCGGACAATTTCACCCTCGTCGTTCTCGACGATTAGTACTTCTTCAGGCCGAACCATTTTTTCGATCATTACCTGCCGTAGATTCGAAAGTACTTCATTATACTTGTGCTTTCGTAGGGGATAATTAGCAAGCACGTTGGGATGAGGTGCCCCGCCATTTGAAAGTCCACTAACCCCCATGTTGATGAGAGGATTGATATCAGTAATTGGCAGCTGCTGCATTTCTTCGTACAGCTCCTGAACAAGCTTGGTCCAGTATTCTAAGCAGATCTTGAATATTTCCCGATCATCTATCTGAGATATCCGTATCAGGTAAAAATGTGCGTGAGTAAGAAAGTCCCGATTGGGCAGGTTTTCGATGAGCTGTAAGTGATTAGTAAAACAGTTTAGCGAACTTGCTTAGCCATATTTACTTACGTTGAGGTGAATGGTGAAGAAATTGCATAGGAATAGCGATAGATTCTGGACAAACTCTTGGTCTCTTGAGCTGCTCTTGGTGTACGACGATCTGAGGTCTATGGTCAATGGAATTATCTTCGATACTGTAGTCAAGACCTCTGTGAACATCGCAATAAGTTTTTCGTCATAGGAGAATTGTTGCCCTAATTGCAGCCCACCGATCTCTGTCAAGCACTTCAAGGAGATGTTACGGAATTCCTGGGTCTCTAAGAACCTGCTTCTCAAAGTCTCGATTATGGGAGTCTCGAAGATGAACCCGAGGGGGATCCAGTTCAAGAACCGCAGCAAAGTCTCAAGAGTCGCCCTAATAAGGCTCGTTTGGTTTGCGGTGTTCAGCACTTCTGAACATAGCTGGAAAATCGACGAGAATTCAGCGCACATTGTGGTTTTAAGATTCTTGGTCTTTACTGATGTCATTTGGTCTGCGGAATAGTCGAATACCTCTTCCGAAAGAAGCCGTAGAATCGCCATATTATTTTCACATATAGACAGATTGGTGTGGCAAGAAGAGATTATCTCGTTGATGAAAGTCGGCCAGTTGTGTGGCCACTCCTGCTTGAGAATGGATACCAGTACTAGATTTAGCTTATTAAGGAACGTCCGCTGGGTTTTAAGGCTCTCTTCCGAACTGGAGCTCTGGATGATGAAGTTCACAACGAAATTTCGAATGCCTATCAGAGCTTGTTAGACTTATCCTTGACGCACATTCTTACATTCTTACCTTGACACTGCTCTCTGGGCAAGACTTTCCATTTAGTGACAATGACATTGTCCAAAACCTGAAGGCCAATATCTAATATGGTCAGGTTACTCTGCCACTGAGAGGATACTGGCAAAATACTCACACTTGGTCTGTGGGTACGTCGCCTCCTGTAATATCTTGTCCACCAAGAGCCAAGCATCAGGATTCTCTTTAAACTGGAGACTTTGTCAGCCATAGTACGGCCAAGGGATAAGGTTTCGAGGTTGTTTTGAATACCTGGTTCAGTGTATTTTGGGCTTGCTTTTGCTGTGGACACGGTCAATCTACGGAGTCATAAGTAGTAGCTTTAGGAATTGTTCTTACCACTTCTCCGCGGCCTTCGTAGAACGTCCGCACCGTTGCATCCAACTCCTCGACCGATAGTGACATCTTGGCAGTGAGCGGCCCCAAAGAGCGCTTGGGTTTAGGGGCACCGCAAGATCGTATTTACCCGCAGAGAGTATGGTCGGAATTATAGTGTGCTCGCATGCAGGAGGTGTAGTTTTGTTTGGTGGGGCAAAATGAGGCTCCCCAGTGGGGGTTTGGAAGAGAAGGTGAGGCAAGGTCAGCAACAGCGTAGAGAAGAGAAAGGATAGAAGATGTATTCGGTCGACAGCTAAGCTATGGAAAGAAGCTGGAGACTTGGGGCCCGTATGCACAGAGTGGGTGAGGGGATGTGGTTGTCGAAGGTTGTTCTGGCCGCCGCGTCTTTGGAACGTAGGAACCTCCAGTGTTTCTTCGTGATTAGACGGGTTAATCCGCTCCGAAATCCCACTTGTGTTACTCAGCAGGGCCCAAGCGCCGCTGACACAATTACCGCAGCCCTATTCAGCCGTTGAATGGTTTTGGTAATTACTTTATATAGTGCTCACATGCAGAAGGCCCAGTTGTTCGGGCTATGAATTCTCTATGGATACTAAGGTATAGTTGGCACATGAGGCTTGAAACAACCAAAAAACAAAATCGGACTCTAGGAGCCAGTGAGTATGCACTCGTTACTCGTTAAGCGGGGGACGAACTTGTGATGTTGGAACAGCCTAAGTACGCACTTACCTTATAACGTGGCCCCCAAGAGCCGTGGCGGCTCTAAGCTATCGCTCGCGCTGCCGATTCAGGTTAAAGTCCTCACCAGCTGTTCTTATACTGACCTCGGTCCTACCATTCCAACGCACTGAGAACATATCAACACCTCCTCAGCAGTCGCGCAATGCCAATCAAGACAACAAAAGACTATGAGCGCTGGGCAGAGTCCATACGTCCAAGGTGCGATGAGCTGTCGCAGCATACGATGCCCCTGACCCCTTGAATCCAATCAGAAAACCACCATGATTCTACCGTACCCTCATATTGCCACGTCATCGTCGGGGATTGACGCGCCATGGCCCATGAGTTTCGGCTACTACCAGACAATGTGCGACGTTCTCGCGGCTGGAACCCTACAAGCCACCGAAAACCTTCTGGTGCAGTTGGTCCATGCTTCTGACGGTATGAAGGCAACGCGCAACGAGCGATTCGTCCAAGCAAAACAACACATCTCTGACCGACCCACCCTATGACTGTTCGGATGATCGGCCGAGTGGCTTATCTTGTCGCTGAAGATGTCCCCCAATGTACCTACACTTTGACCCCAGATGTCTATCGAGGGTTGTCGCAAAATGTTTGCCGACCCAACCGCTACTCTGAACCAACAAACATAGAAAGCATGAGCGAGGGAAATCGAGGCGCAGCTCCGGAAACGATAGTGCACAGGTTCAGAGAAGGAATGCGTTTCTCCTTGAGGAACACCTTACAGCAAATAGGTACCAGGTACACGTACGTACGGGGTACAAGCAAAGGTCCAACGAAAAGTACTTGGTACATACACTCTCACACGCTCTCACCCACTATCACTGGAAGATCACCAATGTGGGGACTGCGGCAGCTGTGCTGCCGTGATAGCGGTTGAGCGGGGGACGATCTGCATAGCTAACCGATTGCGGAAGTCTTCTGGAAGGATGGAATTTGAGGCTTTCGAGTACGGACAATACGTCATTTGCTCGCCCGCCCGCACCCCGCACCCCTCATCCCCATCTACTGTGGCGTGTGTGGTAACCGAATAATCCACATCCACCATCTGTACATGGATTGCATGTTCCAAATCCCACATCCCAGCATAAGGTACGACTGTTACACATCTGCTGACGCCTTCAAACACTAACCCTATACTTAATATCCCGCTACAACGCTGATAGGAGCGTTTGTGTGCTGCTCTTTACTTTTGCTCATCAGCTTTTGATATAAATTGATAGACCATTCCGTTGCTTTACCGTTTTGTTTTCTCTCCACTGTTATACAGCTCGTTCTGTGGACCTAGAACGAAACCTTCAAGGGATCTCTCTGTTCAGTTCACTCTTCGTTATCCTTCAATAAGTTTCGAACAACTGCTTCCCCCCCCCCCCCCCCCAATTGGCATATCTGAATACCGCAGATATGGATCGTATTTCTTCGTGGAATGCAGCTCGCAGGTACGAGAAACGAGCACTCCTGATAGCAATCAACGCCGTCGCTGGCCTGTCCATCTTCTTCTTCGGATATGACCAGGGTGTGATGGGAGGTGTCAACACCAACCGAAACTACGCTCAGACAATGGGCTTTGGCCACTATGATACTAAGCAAGGCCTGGTCGCGGTCGATAAGCCGCTCCTTCAAGGAGGCATTGTCAGTTTGCCCATCTCCAAACCAACACCATAATCTTAACCGTAATAGATCGCGGTCTATTATCTTCCTGGCACCCTGTTCGGAGCGCTCCTCGGAGGATGGTTCGGTGACAGATATGGACGTATCAAGACTATTGCTTTTGCTTCGGTGTGGGCCATTGTCGGTGCAACTCTTCAATGCTCGGCCCAGAACGCGAATTGGATGTTCTGCGGTTCGTTCTTTTCTCCATACCACCGTTAATGTAAGCTTTTCACTAATTGCTCTAGCTCGTACTTTGAATGGTATTGGGACTGGTATCCTAAATGCCATTACCCCCGTCTGGGCAACCGAAACCGCCGAACACACTTCGCGAGGCCAATTCGTTGCTATTGAATTCACTTTGAATATCTTTGGTGTCGTTGTTGCTTATTGGATCGAATAGTAGGTGTCCCTTATCCTCCTATTTCAATGCAGCCGTGGTGCACGGAAGCTTGAACTTTCACGCTTCAATTTGTTAGCATAGCGGCGGCTCACAAATATGCAGTGGAACCTCGTTCTATTCCGATCCATTATCTTCATTCATTTGGCGGTTCCCCATCGCGTTTCAAATCGCTCCACTTCTAGTGCTTGTCGCCGTGGTATGGCTCATGCCTGAATCGCCTCGCTGGCTCATCAAAGTGGGCCGCGAAGAGGAAGGGCGCTATATCCTTGGACGTCTTCGTGGAGAAACTGGTGATGACCTTGGCAAAGCGGAAGCCGAATTCCAGGACATTCGCAACGTGGTGGAACTCGAGCGTAAGACGTCCAAACAGCAAAGTTATTTTGCCATGTTTACCGGCGTCGGGTCCGGGAAGCTTCATACTGCTCGTCGTGTTCACTTGGTCGTGTGGCTTCAGATCCTGCAAGAGTGGATCGGCATTGCTGGAATTACTCTTTATGGTCCTACTATCTTCACTATCGCTGGGATTTCGGCCAAGGACCGTTTGTGGGTCTCTGGTCTAAATGATATCACATACATGGTATATTACTCCACCCTCGACACGTGTTGTGGGTTACACTAACACGCGTAGTTCGCCACCCTCCTCTGCGTTTTTACACTCGATCGTATCGGCCGACGCTGGACCCTGTACTGGGGCTCTGTTGGTCAGGGTATCTGTATGTTTGCCGCCGGTGGTCTGGCTCGCGCCACATCAAACGCACCCGAAGGACACAAAGGCGGTGTGGGTGGTGCAGCCACCTTCTTCGTATTCCTCTTCACGGCTATTTTCGGTGCCACATGGCTCACAGTGCCCTGGCTCTACCCGGCCGAGATTTTCCCACTGCAGGTTCGTGCCAAGGGCAACGCATGGGGTGTGGTAGGATGGTCGGTTGGCAACGGCTGGACGGTAAGAAAAAAAAGTCAACCCATACCACCATGCTCGTCGCACTCACACTCATCTCCAGGTCCTCCTCCTCCCAACCATGTTCAAAGCCTTGGGCGAAAAATCCCTCTACGTCTTCGGCGCCGTCAACGCCCTCACCATCCTCATCGTCTGGGCCCTCTACCCAGAAACCAACCAGCGCACCCTCGAGGAAATGGACCTCGTCTTCGCCTCCGACTCCCCCTGGAACTGGGAGGCCGAGAAGAACTTCAAGATCCTCAAGGAGCAGAACCCGGACCTCGTGCAGGCTGCGCAGAGGGGGCATAGCGTCGCGGATCCCGAGACGGGGTTGCCGCGGAGGGCGAGTTTGGTGCCAAGGAGTTTTAGCTTGGATGCGAAGGCGTATGGCCAGGAGGGGTCGGATGAGATGGTGGGGGAGAAGCATGGGTGAAACATGGGTATAAGGGCTGGATATTGAGGAGCTATAATAGACTTGGACTGTGACTCGGACCTGCGGCGTTTGTTATCCGTCTTCTGCACATGCCATTCACGGGCCTGTTCCACCGCTGTTTGGCAACTTCCACTCACTCACTCATCTGTTTCTTTTTTTACAAGGTCGTACTTGGAGGATGGCACTCCGCCAGGAATTTCCCCGAATTTCGATCCCAGAGGATCAAAAGATCTAGAAGGCATGATTCTTAGAGGATTCTTAGAGGATAAAACGCCCCCGACTGCTCGCACCTTGGATAAAATTCTCATCTCAAAGTATTCAGATCGCTCACGGCTGCGCATGTGAGTTCTGATCGCTTTCGCATAAGAAGAGCAGTGATTGAAAGTCTTAGTTAGCATGTCTTGAGACCTTGATTAAGCCGCTATGCTAGAGCGAACTTATTGAAATGACAGGATTGGGGAGCTTTCGGCTGCAGAGATCAACTCGTACAAGCCTTCATGTCCATTCCACCAATAGCTCGTCCTGTTTTTCCCCCCAACTTTTCCTTGCCTTTCAATTTCCAGTCTCTAGCTCCTCCGTCTTCCCCTTCCCCATTACGGGCAAGCAACCGGCGAAATGCCAATAGCCAAGTTCGCACCCTGCGCTCTCGTTAACTCGTCGCCCTTCCATTTCACACAATATTGATTAGTGAAAAACTTACCCCTCCAGTCCCAGTAAGCGCCGAATGAGCACTCTGATCAATATCCAGATGATTCACGCCCCCCGCCCCGCACCTCTGCTCCGGACTGACGTCCGTCTTGCAGAAATTCCACGCGTTCGTGCTCGGGCAGCTGTCAATAATCTGCACGATGATACTCTGGCCCGTGCCTCCCGCCTCCGCGCCTTCCATGCCGCCCGCGTTGGTCACTTGGTAGCAAGTGCCACAGTTGCCGGTGGGGCAACGAGGAGGGGCGTAGGTGTCGATGGGGGTTTGGCCGTTGCATTGCGTCGTGTCGATGGAGCCGCCGCAGGGGCCGCCTGATATGTCAGGAGAGAGGTCGCCGGCCGCGGCGCCGTAGGTTCCAGGGGTGCCTGGAAAAGGGTGCATTAGATGCTTGTAGTTCAAAAGAAGCGGTTGACGTACCTGACATGGGGCCGCAGACTGTGTTGCCTTGACCGCCGAAGTTGACAAAGGTCGCTACACCGGTGAAGGTAGCACCTTGGCGCCGGTCCAAGATGTTTCTCTGGCCGGGTGCAAAGGCGGCAACAAGATCGACGGCAGCGAGAAGGAGGACTATCGGGAGCATCTTGCACAAAAACGAAGGGTGCTGGTGAAAGACTTGCGTATGTATAAAACTAGGGAAGCAATGAACTAAGCTCTTAATGAAAAGTAAGAAATCACAACTCCGAGACTAACACAAAATGATGTTCCCGAGGAAAGCTGGCGAGCATAGTGATAGAAGTTAGGGATCCACCCCACATTTATACACGTCCAGAGCGCACTCCGCAGTTCGGATAATCAGCAGAACGGGCGTCGATAGCTCTAAACGGCTAATGAGGGTCCAGAGCGTACTTCGACATCTGCTATGGATATCGCAACCCACGCAGTGCTCGGGCCAAACGGTGATGCGAGGCGCTCGCACCCAGCAAGCAAGAACCCGGTCATCGCTGGGGTCGCCAAGATCTTGGACTCTGCCATCATGAGCTGTCGACATATGAGACTGTCAAATGTTTCGAAAACGAGTACTCAAGGTGCTTAGCCATGTCTACACACACTGTTGCTACAGCATCTTCCGAGTTTCCGAGATGCCTAATGCCAGATAAAACTTTCTTAGATCCTTTTAAGGCGTTGATCGGTTGTTAGGGAAATTCCAGGGTTTCTTTGGCTCGTTTAGGCAGGTTTGAAGTGTCTGTAAGCGCTCCATTGCACTTTGTTGCCGACGCGCTTAACCATCAAACAGGATCTGGAAACACTCCATGAAACACACTTTATCCTGCGCTTTAGAGTATTTGTGTTTCACGGGGGTGAAGCTTCGGAGGCTCTTCATCAGAACTCGAGCAATACTTGAGTTGCCAAACAGTCTATCCTTACTGCTAATTTTATCACGCAGCATGGCCACGGCTGCTGTCCTCGCCACACAGAGAACGTCACTAACCTTGCATATTTCATTATATAGAGCCCAAAACCATTCTTGACAATGGAGACAACCAAGCTTGATCTGGCCAAAGCTTCTTTTTTGCCTTGTTTAGCAGCTTAAGCTGTGTCGATAACTTAGTCTGCATCACATTTGTGGAAACTCTTGTAGAAGCGCTTAAAATACTCCTTGACTTTGACAGCGAACTAAGTGGATGAATCTGGCTTGATCTGTGGCCGCAGGCTCCTAAGGTAATTACTCTACCTTGAACGCGGGTCGCAACTCTGTGGCCCCAGCTTGCGATCCTTCGCGGCCCTTTGACATAAGTCAACTGGACAACCTCCTGTTTATTTTTAACCAGGGGTCTTCTAAGAGACTCACAACGCTGTCAACGTAGTAATGGTAGTTTGTGTTGTGGTTGTTCATCAGTTTCGAGCAATGATTCTACAAGATGGTTTGCGAACAACGGCTCGATCGCCGGCCTCAGTTTGTAACGACCGGAAAGTTATACAAACGGTCGGTTAAGAACCGAAGTAAGCTCTGCAGGTAGAAGATGATTGTGACAATCTGCTATTAATTGTTAAAAAAATCGAAGGCTTTAGATCGGTATTTGCTAGCTAGCTGTTTATATAGCCTGACCGTGGTCGCCCTGAGGCTCGTGATAGCCATCGCAAATGAAGCGGTCGGCGTAGGGTGTCTCCGAATACCTTAGGTACTCGTATACCATAACTCTTAGCTCAGTTGGAAGACGAAAGAAAGGCATGGGCTGCTCAGCCTCGAATTTAGCTTCGAGTGTCAACGCAGCTGCATTTGCTGTCTCGAGTATAATTGGGTCCTGTAGGCACTATTCCGCCTGTCGAGCTCTATCATGAAGGTCCGGATCGATCCCGTAGTTCCAGACATTAAAGCCTTGAGGCCTAAGCTTCAGGCTGTATATTTGTCCATGTTCGAGGAGACTGAGGTCCTCTCGATTGAATTCATAGTGGCGAGTATATCGCGTCCCGTGTTCAAATTGGATAAAGCTCTGAGCATACGAGTACCGGTGTGGAAAATGCTTACCTGCGATAGGATCAGGTTGAGCTTCTTGTCGTCTCATATCGACGCCTATGTCATGCTTGTTGGCGATTCTGATAAGGTCTTTGAAACCACTCTTTCTCCATCTGAATGACGAGTCTTTGAGCCACAGGTCAAGTTTACCATCAATCCCCGTACAGACCGTGACAGATCGCTTCTCCAGTGATATTACTGTCAAGCTTAAGCGAAATGGAGGGGATCCGGAGAGAGAGCAAACGGAGGACGATGTTGATGCCGATACGGTAAACCGAGGTGTTGGCGTGCCCGCAACCGTAGAGAATTTTAGTAGGATGGGAGAGCAAGGAATCTGGACTCTCTGAAGAATCTGAGGAGCCTCTAGGTCATTTCATGGGTACTCCTCAAACTCACATAATGCTGGGGATTTCAATCGCGCAAATCGGAGAAAATACTGCTTTTCGGCTTGTAGATGGCCTCTGAAGAGGCTCAGCAACTGGGGATCGGCTTCATCAATTGCGTATTTCCGAATGATAGGGATGTGGCGACCATATAAAGTTTTCAAGGTCTGAACAGTACGAATCAGGCAGGTAGTCAATTCGTACTGTTCTTCCACTTTCATCTGCACTCTCCAGAAGCCCCTCGCCAAAAGTTCTGGCAAGGTCGACGACAGGATCGTCATCCTTACCAGCATCGGCGGGCAGCACGAATAATGGCGTATTGAATGCAACAGTCCGATCTCCGTTATTCTCCACGAGAAGTTTAAGTTTAGCAGAGAAGCCCTTTGGGAGATCGAGTATGAGCTCTTCTTTCGGTTGTCTCAAGCCCAAATCCATCAAGGTATCGCATGATCCTGCCATGCTGTGAGCTGGTTTTGTCGAAAGTGCTCACCCTGATGTTAGAAAGTTGACGCTTGGAAAGCAAGTAGTATATTGATATCTAAGTAAGTGCACCTGCTCTTCTCTATCTTATGGGCTCTGGAGATCCTCGGAGCAACACGCGAGCGTTGTGAGGTGCCCACTACCTTAAGCGTAAGGTACTACATTGTCGGTCCTCGCCTTAAGATTCTTCTCTCGTGAACTCGATACTCGTACATCAAATGTACAATCTATGATGGAAAACTCGTAAACAATAGAACTATATGAGGTCGCTCTAAACATGTAATCTGAAGCACCGATAGATGATTTGCCGCCATTCGCAGTATGATTGTTAATGCACAGCCATGTCTTAGCAGGTTATATCTACTTAGTGGGCGCCTCAAACAAAAAGATCGCAACGTCGAAAAAGGCTTCTAGTTGTTGACGCTGGTGCTCAAGGCGGTTTAGCTCCAGGAACGGCGGAGATTGGACCATTTACCCACCCGCCCCCCCTAAATCTTCAGCGTCCTTTGAACTTCAAACAATCATTTCTACCGAAAACCAGTGGTCGCTGAATCGGCAATCCACTCCTTTGTTACTTGACCGTCACGATATTTCTTTGATTTACTTCAGTCACTCTTTCCTGTTATAGACTGTATTGCACTGCTAGGCCGGTGTTTTCGTGGCCGGCAATCCTTCAGCCGCACCTCATTCGCCAGTCCCAGGATCAGAAATGTATTGAGAGAAACAAAAAGTTCTCGAATACGTTTGATTTGATTAGGCTTCCCCTTATCGCACATCTGTTGGCTTTGAAAGCCAACGTCTTCAGACAATGGGTAGCCGATTCTATCAGAATCACCAGGCTTTTCACCTCAAGACTCGAGCCCCGGAGCCAGTCCCTATTGAGCAATTGATCGAGACACCAGCCTCCGGGCCACCAACCGTTGTCAGAAGAGCTTCACCCAGTACCACTAGTGCTGATGTTTGCACCCCCAATGACTCGAATTCGAATTGTCAAAAACCCTCGGTAGCGAACAACATCTCTATTCCGGTTTCCCTTGGTGTTGTGTATGCTCTTGAGACAGAGACATAGTCGAATATAGCCAAGCTAACGTTTTGCTTAGTATCCCTCTTGTGGGGGCAATAATCCTCTTTATTTACCTCCACCGACGGCATGTCAAGAGACTTCGCCGCGAAGATGCTAACGATCCACATGCATCTTTGGATTTTGGGATGGACCCAGCCAGTGCAACTGCAGCAAATAAAAAGATGGGCAAGAAAGGGATCAAAGGGGCACCAGAGATGACGGTGACCGATATTGGCATGGAGAAATCGCTGCGTCGAGGCCGTGGACTGTCAATGGATTTGGACGTGGGTAGCCCATACCTGCTACCCCCTGGTTTGCATGGCTCTCGCGAGTCTTTGCACTCTATGTCCCGCACCGCTCCCAGTGGAGACGACAGATACCGGCCCGCTACGACTTTGACTTCCAACGATTCTAGCTCATTGCACTCTTACCCCACTCAAAGGAACGGAGATGACTCATCTAGTTATGCTGGATCTGCCTCCACTGGTCGAGGGTACGGGCACGATGGGATGAATCAAAATCTTTTGCGGAACGCTCAGAGAATGTCAAGGTCTATGCCGCCAACGCAACGGTCTCCGGCTCCTGTCAGCAATAACGTTCCCCAAGTACGGGTTCCAGACGCGTCAATGCAAGTGCCTCGCAAGGGTTCGCCTCTGACAGCGGAGAACGGTGGTCTTGCACCAGCTCGTCCAGAAGATGCTCGAGACTCGTATCAAGGGAAGGATGGAGCGGCCTTCCGCCGGAGCAATAACTATCTGGGGTCTTTCATCCACAGCCGAGAAGCTTCCGTAGACCACATTGATAAGGCCTCTAACCAGGGCCAGCGGGGACTGCCTACTAGCCCTCCACCTGCATTACTCCAGCCGGGAAACGGAAATTCACCTTCGCCTACGATCAATCCCGCCGACCCCACCCCAAGGCCTCCAAGAAAACAATCTATGGAAGCCTCCGCCCAACCAGCTTACCAACAAACCTTTATGGATGACGAAAGCAGTTATGGTGGAGGTTTCAAAATCACGCCTCCGTCGCCTCCGCAGGCCCCGAGAGATCGGCAATCTGAGACACATTACCAGGAGCATATCCCCAAAGACCATGGTCTTGGTATAGAGTCATCTGGCCTAGGTTTCGACGTTCGACGATTGTCTATGGGATTCCGACCTCTTCCGCCGGATGATCCTACCGACAATCCGGAACAACGTGCCAACCGGATCAGATCATTCTACAAAGAATACTTTGATGAATCAAAAGCGGGTCCTGCCCCAGTGGTTAGTGAATATGCCGAGGACTACGACCAGGAGTACCTTGGTGATGGAGCCATCTTCGACCCTGCGTCGGGTCAGTATGTTGTCGGCCAGCCCCAATATGCCGAGCCGTACACTAGACGTGCAATGACACCACCTCCCCGTGCACCTCCGCGTTTTCAAGGTGCCTCGCGTCACCAGGCCACATTCTCCGGTGGCCTCGGGATGCCTCCCGGACCTCGTGCTTTCTCGTCTGCCTCTCATCACTTCGGTCCCTCTGGTCGTGGTCCCCCAAAGAAAGCCTTACCACCACCAGCGGCGCTCAATATCCTGCCTTCTCCTCACTTGTTGAAGGATGACTCCATGTTGCCGATTGACTTCGCGCCACCAACCAATTACAAGGAACGACAGGCTGGCCGGCCGGAGAGCCCAAGAGGAGGATCTAGACCATATTCACCAATGCTTCCTGCTCATACACCGCTTGCCTCTTCATTTGATGACCTCTCTGTCATGCCAAGCCCGTAAGTGATAGATCTCCTCACCGTACTGCTAGAGCCAGAGATCATTGACTAACACGGCACTCTAGACACTCCTTGCGAAAATCAGGCACCTTTACTGCTCTTGACTTCGCCCCGCCTCCTCGATTCAAGACCAGCGAGACGGCTTCCGATGCTGGAAGTATCCGCAGCAACCGGAGTGCCATGTCCGCCCAGCAACTGCATAGCATCCGCGCTGGAGCATACCGTGTCAGCCGTATACCCAAAGAAGTAGTCGGGACCAGGAACGACCTCCAGGGTAGCCTCAAACCGAAATGGGATATGCGTTCCGATTAATTTCAACCAAGGGATAATTAGACCACTTCCCTTGGCACATTACAAAGCACGCCCGCGGGAACTATCGTCTGAGCGTCCTTCTTTCTTCATCTGCCCTGGTTGCAGGCCGACCGTCGTTGGGCCCCAAGATATTACAGCACACCATCAACGAAGAAATGTACATGGGTTTCGTACACGTACCAATATCTTGTTCCTTAAAGGCTAAATCTAATTGGCATAGCGGGCTCTTAAGCTTTTGAGCTCTGTGCCATGTAGAGTATGAGAATGAGCTTATTCGCTTCTATGTACGATAATAGACTATTTTGGGGGCAGATCAATAAAATCAGCTGCTCTATGACCTATGGATATCAATGGCTCTGTTCCCTCATGTGTATGACCTCCTGCTCCATGGCTTACGATAGTAAACCTCTAGTAGGTGTAATTATTATAAGGTACCCTTGTTACATAGGGCAAGGGTAAGGGGCCCGCCTTCCACCGCCCACGGAGTTCTGCCAACAGCGCCTTCAAACCCCCCAGAGTTAGGCGTCCTCTTTACCCTACCAGACATACAACTTCCACCATGGTTTACTACTTCACTTCAAACTTAGTTTCCCCCCCAGCCGTGATATACGTTGGCAAAGACAAGTTCGAAAGTCCGCAGACTAAATGTCAATCTGGCATACCCTGGCTAACGGCCCGCCAGATGAGGAACTGATCAAGTACGGCTGGGAAGAGGATGTATGGTATCAGAGGCTGAAGCCAAATATCGCTTTTTCTCGAGCTTATACATCGCTGTAGGGTAAGTTGTCGCCGCTCTGTTCACCTTGAATCTGGCATGGAAGCCAACATCGACTTCTCCGTTCCAGTTTCATGCGGACAACCTTTCCAGCGCACATGTCTATCTTCGCATTACGCCCGAACAGAAATGGAACGAGCTTCCTACAGGTTTGGTTGAAGACTGCGCGCACCTCACCAAGGCGAATTCGATCGAAGGTAAGCTGCCCTCAGACTCTGTACAAAGTCCCAATCCTTCGGTTTTGATCTACAGCTGAACCAATCTACTGTCGGACTATTGTCATGTTTACCCGCTGACTCTTGCAACGATAGGGAACAAAAAGGACAATGTAACGATAATTTACACTCCCTGGTCCAACCTCCTAAAATCCTCTGCCATGGCAACCGGCCAAGTCAGCTTCCACGACCCCAAAAAAGTACCTTCCACCCTACCATCCATCAATCAAAAATCGAACACCCCAAAATAACCCCCTCTCTTCCCACACAGACCAAATCCATCCTCATTCCCACCCGCTCGAACCCAATTGTCAACCGCCTGCAAAAAACTCGCACAATCGCAGACACCGACACCTTGGCTCCAGCCAAAGAAGCGCACCTTTCCGAACTTAGGAAGAAGGAGCATGCGGCCAGGAAAGACAAGCAGAAGGAAGAGGAGAGGGTAAAGAGTGAGAGGAGGGACGAGAAGTGGAGGAGAGAGCATGCTTATGAGGCCTTGCATGGGGAGGGAGGGGAAGGGGGAAAGAGTAATGCTGAGGGGTGGGATGAGGATGATTTTATGTGAGTGGATGCGGGCGGAAGGGGACTTTCTGCTGGGAGGTGATAGAGGTGGGGCTGAAGTGCTCATGATACCTTTTCTCGTTCCCAACGGCCGAACGAATGTTTCAATATCAGCAAATTTCTATCGGCTCGGCGAAACTTGTCATGAATCCGCAGTCCTCTCTTTTGCAACGATTCCCCAAGACTTCCCTCTCCAACTATCTTCCACCGCCTCTTTTGCTTGCACAAGTCGATCTAATTACCAGGAATCGAATCCTCGAATCCTCCTACTGGCCAGCTAGAATTATAGATTCATTAATCCGTGAAGATAAATACCTTCTGTGAATATCTTCCATGCCCTCTTTTAGTCACACGAAAGAAAAACTTGCACTATTTGTTCCTCCACTCCGCTACATTTCCAACCACCGAATCGCAACCGTACACCCACGAGCATGCACGAGCTATTCTTCCACCTCCCGCTCCTCTTCCAAAGTATACGAAGTCGCACTCTCCCACCCTTGAACCCCCACCCTATTCCCTCCTCAACAACTCCTTCGCTTCCGGGCTGCAAGATCGCTCGCTCCCCTTTCAATTTCCCTCATCCGTATAATCGATCTTCTCTCTGAACACCTAGCCATTCGAGGCCTTCGCTCCACGCCACACGGGAAACAGCCGCACAACAAAACCCTCGTCCCCCTTTTCCACCCTAACCACATTGCCCCTTCCCAATCCCAACCAGCGCCAAAAAATCTCCTCTCCTCTTCCAAAATCAAAACCTCCTCTCCCAAACCCCCATTACAAACAAAGCCCCCATCCTCTCTTCCTAACCCCCTCCTCGAATTTTCTACAGCGAGCACCGCTCCCCTCTGCCACAGTGGTTGCAAGACAAAAGACCAGCGAGCTAGATACAGCACCACTAATGCATAACGGGGCTTGACGCGTACATATGTCTGTCATTGACGACGTTGGGTTACTATTTCCGTGGGCAATGCCCGCATTGCATCATCACCTTGTTGGGGGGGGGGGGGGAGTGGTATAAGAAAACGGAATGTGTGTATGAAGTGTTTCACGCACATGCTGCTGCCCTCTTCCCGCTGTCTTTGGTATTGTAGTTAAAAGCGGTTGGGTGATGCAGGGAAGAGAGATGGAGAAGCTGGAACAGATGAGAAGGTGGAAAGATTGAGTGAGATGAGAGGAGGAAAGTAGAATGTGAAAGCCAAGGTTTGGGGGGGGGTGAAGAGAGAGGGGGGGTACTGTGTATGGTGCTCAATACTGATAGCTGGAAGTTTGGAAGGCAGTGGGGACGAAGAGTGAGAGAGTAATTTGCACATAAAGCTCGTATACCTCACCTCCTCCTGCAGATTTCCTAGATACCTTACAGAAGTTTCCCTAACGCATGGCATCGGCCTCATTTCTCAAACCCGGGGGAAAAAAGCCTATACGAGTAGGCGATATTTTACTTCATTCTCTCATCGCCTTTTCAGCGATGACCCGGTTTCACTGGCTCGGTGAGGTAGGAGGCACGGTGTGCTTATGTTTCGTCGTTGTACTTCGTCCCGTATGCTTTTGGGGGAGAGGGGGGGGGTTGATTGAGTTTAGATGGGATGGGCCTAGATACTCTATATGGAGGAAGTGGTAGGAGCAGAAATTGGGGGAAAGGAAGGGGGGTTAAGATTTCACAAACTGCGCGGTTTCACCTGGAAGACCCAAGAACAATCCTCCAAACGAAGAACTTTGAAACAGGTAGATCCCGAACACAAACAAAAGCGTCCCCTTTGACCTGCGTACCCTACCGTCCCCGCCGACGTGGATGTAATTAGCCCTCGAACGTCAGACCCAAATCTATATACACCAATGAGAAGCAGATGGAAAGTATTAACAAATTCAGAAGATACGGTCAGGCCGCACCCGTTGGGATATTCGGGAGCTGATTAATATGTTTTTTGATAAATTCGAATGATGAGAAAAATATGGTATTGATCACGCAGGAGCGTGCCATGGAAACGCCGAGACCTGGCGAGGAGAATGTGTGTTAGTGGCTTTGTTATGAGAGGAGACGGGGTGGGCCACCGAGGCGGTGGGAGAGGGGGCGTACCTCTATACATCCCCTTATTGAAAAATTGAATCCGGGGCATCTTTACCGGTTGCCCCTTTGCTTTGGTCAAACAGTTACGCTGATAGTGTGTTTTCGCCGAGTCGATCGGATAAATCTACCCAAGTATAAGCCATGTTCTTGTATATATGTTTCTCTGGACCTAGAACTTACGCAAGCCCACGAAACTAAACCGCAAAGCCCGCCCGCCATAGCCACAGAAGAAGGAGAAGTGGGCGAAGAGCTGCCCTGAAATTTGACGAGCAGCTGTTTGACGCTTTCATAAGTTGTGAAATATATGGCCGTGCCAATCGTGTCCCTTACTAGAAAAGCGGCGGTATCAGTATATAGCTTCCATAACAGGAGTGGATCTGATACTCACGTAAATGCAAACTAAAACCTGAGTACAGACCACCGACGCCCCGATTCGAAACAATGCTCATTGCCGTCCTAAATGTGCCCTTTCTCTGATAGCTTCCCCGGAGTGGGTCATCCATGCTGGAAGTACTTTTAGCCATCAGAACTGAAATTTGTGCTGAAAGTTTCGTCAATTCAAAAGGGCCTGTACAACGATTAGCAATTTTGGCTTCGGAATATGATGTAGCGATGCCTACATGCTACGGCCGTTATGATAGCCCCAGCAGTAGCACCTGCAGCACCAAAACATGCGACAGTCCCAAGCGTCGGAATGCTACCCGGTCTATTGACAACCACAAGAGGCTCATCTCTCCCGGTTGCTGACCCTATCGCAGCAGAGTACTTGTACTTGGCCTTCTGGTAAATCGAGAACGACACGGTCCGGACGAATGTAACACTTGCAAGAGGGGCCAAGGCGCCTATGATGGAGAAATAGTTGTCAGCCTTGCGTAGTGGAAAAGAAGTCCATCCAGGAACCTAATAACGATGAAAGTGACCAATGTCATAGCGCTTCTTTCCTTGCCGCTTCTTCGCTTCCCACTCCTTCACCTTCCTATGGGGTAGACAAGCCAATTGAAGATCTGTGGCCCTCCTCTTTCCGGAACCTCTACGGAGAACTGAAAGAAAATGCTACCCACCTCGCCAGAAACCCTTAAATCCTTCGGCTTTGTACGTGTGCTGGACGCAGGCTGTAAAGTGCTGGAAGCGATAGCTATAGTTGGTCAGTCTAAGCTCATACATTCTTTGGTACGAGAGAAGTTCACATACGCTTGCATACGAGTCTTGACGGAGTCCAAGGGGTACTATATTGAACATCGGTGATTAGCATTGTGATTCTCGTCTTCCGGAATCTAGCGCTACCCACAGCAACGAACGTTGAGAGCACACTGCTTCCACTTGCTGCTATCTCCGTCCGATAATTCTTGGCCCAGTGCTTTCTTTGCTGTATGGTTGGGACTGTTGGCACGACCGTTGACTTGTCTGGATCCTTCGCAGGTCCATCTCCGCCGTTATGCCGTCGTTCAACATTAGCCATGTTCATCGTGGTTGGTGCGGAGCCAAATTAATGCTCTGGAAGAGGCGGATCCTCAACGCAGTCGCGATAGAGCTGGTTTCCAGTGGTAGTCCATGAAGGTCATCACAGGATACCGAACTATTGAGATATTCCGCACAGGTGCGAAATCTGCGGATTCTACAAGTCGGCGCGAGAGTACTTGGAACTTGCTGAAGAGGACGATGGAGGGGGTGGACAAGGATTGCTCTTTCGAGGGGGCTCGATAAGGTGGGGTGAAGGAGCGTTGGCACGAGAATCTGAGGATGGGGGTATATATTTGGCGGAGATTAAAAGCAGATGGTAGAACAGGTGTCTCGGGCGATATGCAGGTAGTTATTGGGCAGCTTAACAAAGAAGCGATCACACCTCCATACCCATTAAAAAAGATGTAAGGTATGATAGATACCAGTCTTGCCTCGTCATGACTTTCTATGATAACTTTTAAGGCAAGGTATGTACCATACTACCATTATAACAAAGGTACCAATTGAAAGAAAACGGCGGGCTGGTGGTAGTGCCCGTTTTAGTTACGAGCAAGATTGTGCCGACGAGGTACCCAAGGCTTCTAGAGAGCGGATCAATCACCGATCATATAGCAAGTATCGACCCCATCTTAATTCTCCATTCTCCAGCCTCCATCCAGCATTGCTGTCTATGTACAAAGCCTGTGCGTGTTGTGGCTAATGTGGTACTTCAACGAAGCCTCTTGCCTCAACTTGGCCGATATCCTACAACTGCCGATCCGAAGGCCTCGACAATAAACGCAGGGCGTCTCCAAACGCCCTGCAATGCCTCGATACACACTCATATACATCTGTTACTTGGTCCGGATCGAAAGACCTCGCACCGATACTCGCGGTAAGTGAACGGCATGATGATCGATGATCTTATTAGGGACTGCCGAATGTTAATGCCTGCCCACTAATTCAACCAGGCCAGCTTACCATATATAAACATTTCAATCAATAACGACGACCTCCCGCTGTACGCTCTGGTCTCGAAACCCTGGATAGCGATCTTCATCCACTGGTAGAACTAGTCGGCCATTCCTACTTGTAGACTCTAAAATTTGAGCAGGACGTGCACTTTGGTAATAGCTGTGGGAGGGTTGCTCTCGCCATTGTGGATCCTGGTTCCTAGAAGGTTGAAGTATCAGCTCTGATTAGAAAGGATACCGATATGTAGGCCTAGCTGGATCGTTGGCTTATGCAAGTCGTACCGTTGAGGTTCCTGAGACCTCAGTAAAGATCGTACCACATGTCGTTCGTCTGAGCTTGCCAGTAATGGGTACTGCACTTCTGAATAATTATATTTGGGTAGGTGCTGACCAGTAGGTCTGATCGATAGATTGTAAGCCTCACGTTGGGGCTCCATATTCTGCAGACTTGGTCTGGTGTTGTTATAATGATCTGGCTGCCACTGCTCATAATGATCCATCCGAGGATTTGTAGAAATATGACGATTACCATCGCCATACTGCGGATCATCGTAACCTGCATTTCTTGTCCTGGAACTATTATTGTACTCTTCAATGGACTTCTCATTATGGCCAGGTCGAACCACGAGATCTCTAGGTTGAGGTTGTGTCACTGTTTCCGGTTCTTTGAACCTTGACGGTTTTGTCCTTACAATAGTAGCTCCTTCCATACCACGTGCATTGAAATCGTCATCATGATGTAAAGAGATATATGGGTCAACAGCCCCATACGATGTAGGAACATGCTTGTGAAGTGTGTGAGAAATTGGAAAAGAGTGATGTAACTCGGGCTGCGCACGAAGGGGCTTAGAGATGAGATCGGCCTGCTCCCCAGTAACTGCGCATGATAGCTGGATTTGAAAATGCTCCCGGGACGCATACTTCGGTTTTTCAGCATCTACGAAATGTCCTTTCTGGCTTGTACCTTGATTCGAAATATGTGTAATTTGAGATGGACGTTGCCGGTCCGAGTCATGTATCGCTTCCATCCGATGAGAGAGCATCATTTCCTCTCTCAGGGGCCTTCGGCCAGTGCCATACCCAGGTTGAGCAGGCTGCCAGCTGGTCATGTGTTCTTTATGATTATTTCGTAAAGGAATGAGAACGGTCTTCTGCGATTCATAGGCAGCCTCCAGCAGCGGGGGTTCTCCTCTTGAATAGGATGTAAATCCTTCGACTTTCCGCCTTTTGGTATCTAATTGATCCCAGTCGTTGGTTAAACGCAATGATTGAGGCGCAATTCCTGCCGCTCTTACCAGTGCATTTTGTGTCTGGAAAGAAAGCGAACTGTGCTCGATATGCCTTCCAGAGACACCAAGCTGGTCTCGCACTCTCGGCGAGTCATCTTCAATAGAGGGGAGAATTCCCTCCAAATGACGGCGTGATGAATGTGGAGAAGGAATAACATGGACACTGTCACCAAGGCCTCGCTCAAGAGGTTGAGCACCTACCAATCTTTGGTTCACTGTTGTATATGGCATCGTTGTTTGCTTGACCTTATTGACAGGGTATAGAATAGGTTGCTGATTGGCTTCACTACCATATGGGACATTCAGGGAATCACTCGTTTTCTGCCTTGTAGCATCAGGTAGCTGCTGTATCAAACAAGATACCTGCCGCTCCTCAGTAAAATAGACGTTGCGCTTCGGACAGCAATAAATTACTATAATCAGGGGGATGGCTCTCACTAACCTGTTTTGAGGTGTCGAGTAATTCGCCTGGTGGTTCTCGTCTGTGGTCAGTAATATATCCGACGCCTACAGGCTTGCCTTCCAAGGGTAATGCGGGATATGACAGCTGCTCTCGGGGTTGTGCCTTTCCCACGTATTCAGTGAGGCGTGGTTTAAGTGCCGAGCCCTTAGGCCATTGACAGCGAGGCTCATCGTGGTTCTGGAGCAAAACTTTCTGGTTAGACCTTGCGGGTTCAGGGGCAACATGGCGGTGCTCCAACGAATAAAGTGATTCTGGATCCTTCCGTCGACGATGCAACGCTTCTTCCCAAACGCGATGGCGATAGACTTCAATACGATCGACTCTTTGTTGACCATGCAGGATCTGCTGCTGATACGGAAGCTGTTCTCTACGTACGTGTCTGAACGTTTTACCAGTGTCCATGTCCGGGCTATAGGGCCGATTGGGGTCAGCATGAATGTCCATCATACCGTAATCTACAGGTCTAGTCTGCACCTCGTCCGCGATTGCGTGGTCGGTCACAACCTCAACGCTATCTTCACGACCGTATTGTATGCCACCTGCGGGATAATGGTTATTACTTTCGTCTTCTTCGTCATCGTCAGGAATGACAATGACCTCCCGCAGGATGCCTTCCATAGCATTAGGATCATCGTCATCATCCCGACGCCAAGTTAGTAGCTTATCTAATGTGGGCTGCTCGACTTGCGCCCGAGCAAGAACGTAATCTCCTTTCCTGAGCAGTTTATCATAATTCGTGTAAATATGCCTGATGTGTGCTACCACGGCTAGTTGCACACGGCGGACTAAAGGAAGCTTTGCGGCGGTACCTACACGTTCTTTGCCCTAGAAATAATCAGTATTTGCAGAAAACAGTATTAAGAACCTTACCTTTTGGAAAGCTCTAGAGATGATTTGGTGCACATCCTTATCCGGGATTTTAGGAAATAGGTCTTTGATAGCTTCTCGAGCCTGCGTATCCAAAGTTGCTTGAGAAACATCTGATGAAGGAGAGTCATTAGGTTGAATCTTCTTGGTATTGGTTGTAAGTGCGTTGTGTTTCGAGTGTGTATGAAACGGATTTGACTCGTTCAGTATAATATGACCAGACCGCGTCAACGAAACACCAAGGCTCATACAGGCTCTTTCAACAACGAGGTTTGGAAAATGGTACCCTATGCGATGAACCTCTTGGGACAGTATACGTTGTTTTGAGTTTTTACTAGTCTAAACACAGGTCAACTCCGATGAACAGATATCCATACTAAAACTCACAGAAACCATAAATATCTTCAATCCCTCTTCCCTTGCAAGCGATTTACACCGGTTGGTGAGTTGCGGGTCTCCCGCCGGAATGAATGTATATCCCGGAGGAGGCTTTGCTTGAAAAGACAGCTGCGGTGAAACGCCTGGTTTAGTTCCATAGGACAGTGTTATTGATTCAAATCACATACAACAGTTACAAGTTTCCTTTTCTTCTCCCTGACCTGTTCCAAAACGACTTTATAAGGTTTCCCGTGCTGAAGCGCAGCTTTGTGTTTCACAGAAGCTGGAGGTCTAGCAGATGCAGCGCGAAGGCGATGATTTGTTAGTCGTGCCATTCTAACAGAAGATCTAGAAGCGCTTCTGCTCTTGATACCTGCGACTCGGAGAGACTGTCAAGGTTAGTCTTTCATAGTCTGCGACATTAGTTCATGATTGTTGAGAAGACGTCGTCAATTTTAGCTTTCATAGTAATGGCCAAGGCATCGCAGTATTCAGTCGCGCAAGGCTCATGCTTGCTATCATGTCTTTTTCAAAGGCCATGGCACAAAGTTGTTGACCTCACGGAGACTCAACCATGAAGAGAAGAGCGGGTACGCTAGGGAAGTGCCGGGGTTTGCAGCCTTTGAGATAATTGAGAACCATATTATCTATTGCGACTGACTTTTTCGGACCATTAGGCTTTATGTCGCATGGCAGTCAAGAAATACTGCGATCATACCGCAATTTATATCGCCAAGGTCTTTATGCTGTACAATATTCCTCGCCTGCGCGTCATACTCTAAAGCGCTGTCTTCAAGTTGCTTTCCGCACTGGAATGGCTACGGATTTCAATGCTCGGAAGATTGAGAACACTATACAATTTATGAAGAGCGCAGGTAGAGATAATGGCTTGGAGCATCATATCTTGAAGAATTTGCTCCGAGTCCGTTGGTGGCAGGCGCAGACAAAGCTGTACAGAAAATAGTTTGTTCTTTGTTGCTTGTATTGATCGGTACCATACTTACGTATTCTCTTAGTCAAAATAGGTTCAGCAAGAAGGATGATGTTGCAGACACTCAAATTCGCAAGAATGTCTTCTATCATTACAACGTCACCCTCAGAATCTTCAACGAGACCATGGACCTCTGCCTCCCTGGACCAGACGTGAATGGCATCGAAGTGCATGATCCACGGCTTTTTGATGGGCTTTGATCCCTGAGCCTGTCAGGCCCCTTTGTACTCGTACTTAGATCTCTCCAACTCCTCGAAGTCCACCGAGTGCTCCAAGTGTCTCACGACTAAGATAATTGAGAACACGACTAGCTGTCCATTAGGCTCAACCCGCATTCCAAAGGCACTTCAGCACTCACGAGCGGGCAATATACACAGCACCCAGAAGTTCCCATGCACACCTGGCTTGCTTTTGAAAGTGGTGGCGTTAATAGTGATCAGCAAGCTCAGCCCGCCGTTCATATAGCTTAGGTATCGGTGGATTGGACCGGGTTCTGGCTCCACGTGAGTCATCTTCGAAGCGTTCTGTCTACGGCCGGCAGGCTCAGGCTTTGGATTTGGGAGAAATATCAATATATAGGCCGTGGTCAAGAGCGATGTCATACTAAGCAGGCTGATGAGTTTTGCTCGCCATAGTGGGGACGTCATCAGGGCGGGCATATATGTCACAGCTGAGATGAGGGGAATCGCAAGGAAGATCCGCTGGAGACGTTCAGCTAGGTCCTAGATATCTTGACATAGATCGAACCATAGCACCTTGTATTGCTCATTGCGCTCTTCCACTTCAGCTTTAAGCTTCTTAATGAGCTTCTCCTGTTCTTTGAAAGGTAGAAATTGTCAGTTGGGTCCACGTTCCCATGCGTAACTGTTATTCACCTTCTTCGTCGAGATCTGCCGGTATCTCATCGTCATCACTGTATTCTGAGGGATATCTGAACGTCTTTCGTAATTGTGCAGTGGCCATACGGGGTAGTTGTTGCAAAGCGGATGCTGCCCCTCGTCACCATAAAAATACGGAGTGATCTGCAAACCCGCATCTCCCTCGCACCTCAAACATGAACTCCATCCAACACCAACCATGTTAAATCCTCTGCGTACCCCACTGTTCTCACGCTGCCTACTCCGACGACCCCTCCCTCCTCCCTCTCCCTCCTTCACGCAATTATCCCATGGGCGACCTCTCCCTCCACAGCGGCGGTCACTCATCGCCGCCCCTACTCGCAACTCAGGCCCCCTCATGACCCGCCGCCCTGATCGCGAACTTCCAGCTATCCCCTCATCATACCGCCTCTGGTTCCGGACGCTACCAATCTTCATCGCCATCATTGTCGCCTCCTCACTCGCAATTTTCAACTACCAAAAAGCCTCTTCCAGCATCGTTAACGCTACTTTATATGCACTGAGAACAAGTGAAGCTGGGAAGCGGGAATTGGGCGGGAACATATATTTTCGAGACAAGTTTCCCTGGATTTGGGGGGAGATGAATCAGTTGCATGGGAGGGTGGATGTGCGGTTTGCGGTCAAGGGGACAGGGGGAAGCGGGGTGATGAGATTTAGGAGTGTAAGGAGGACGAGGATGGGATATGTGAGTTTCAGTTATTGGGTACTTTGGGGGAGTTGTGTGCTGACGGTGTGTATACAGTTCAAGACGCAGGAGTGGAGCTTGGAGTTAGAGGATGGGAGGAAGATAGATTTGCTAGAGGAGAACAGGGCGGATCCTTTTGAGAACACGACACTGCGGGGTGAAGCAAAGGATTTGCAATAACAGTTGATTCATTTGCTCTAGAGGAGAACAGTAAGGTCATCGTAGGGGATTTGGGGCACTAGGATCTGGGACACAGTGTACTTTCCTGGGTGGGACTTGCATATCTCCTTGGCCGTGCAGTGTACGATGGGCTATCAATACCGCAGTGTGGCTGCTGAAAGTTAAGGAGAAAGCACGCAGGTAACGGTGCTCATGACGCTGTCTATGATCTCTTTACACGATCGTTGTGGCAGCTTCCTAGGTACTCATATGCTGGAAGCAGTAGTTCTCCTGGAGATGTGCTGTACAGATCGAGGCGTTCTTTACATTTTCTGACTCATCCACACAAATTGATGGCGCTCGAAAGTGCTCCCGCTCACGGATACAGCGATGAAGGATTTCGTAAAAGTAAGTTATCGATATTATAGCAGATATAACCCAGATAATGTCCGTCATGTACGTTGAGACTCGGGAGAGAAATTGATAGATGGAGTGGCCTATCACGGTTCAGTGATACAGATGGAAGATGATTGAGAACAATGAATTGCTCCTGAAACCAATCCGATCACGCTCGCAAAACCAGCTCGTAAACCAATTGTCTGACAGTGTGAAGAGAAAAGAATGGCAGTCAAAATTTATCTTTATCAGTAAGAATAAGGCGAGTTGAAGGCCTCCCCGCAGGACCGCAGGCTCGTAATAATAGGGGCTGTGAGGATGTTTCTAACTAGCCGTGCTAGCGTATCTATTTTACGTAAGGTAGCGTACATGGGGCACTAACCGAGTTTGAAGACCTTACTGTTCGTTGCGTATTATAGATTTCAGACATACTGCAGCCCTCAATATGGCTTCGAAGGCGTGCCAAAGCTGCCTGCAGCTGCGTCCCTCTTTTCTGTTGCCTCGGTTCGCTCTTAGTCATGTCTCCAAGCGTGGCATTAAGTCTCTTTTTGTGCCTCGACCCAACCGCTTCAACCGCAGCCAAGACCTTCCAGTACTGGAATCAACCACAGCAGCAGCTCTCGAACGAAAAGCCTTTACTACTCCTCTACGTACTGGAGCGCTCGCCACCAAGAAGGGAATGACGGCGATGTACGATGCAGATACTGGACGAAGGTATCCTTGTACCGTTTTGCAGATGGATCGGGTCCAAGTAGTTGCGCATAAGACGAGGAAACGAAATGGGTATTACGCTGTACAAATTGGGAGTGGATGGAAACACCCGAGCAATGTCACTCGCCCTTTGTTAGGTCACTATGCTGGAAACCAAGTGAGCCCAAAGAGACATCTAGTTGAGTTCGCGGTGCGGGACGAAAGGGGCCTTCTAGGCATTGGAGAGATGATTGGAGCTGGCTGGTTTCAAGAAGGGCAGTTCGTGGACGCAAGGGCCAATTGCCGAGGGATGGGTTTTGCCGGTGTGATGAAAAGACATGGTTTCCATGGCCAATCGGCATCTCATGGTATTTCAAAGACTCATCGAACAATGGGTTCTGCCGGACAGTCTCAAGGTGGTGGTTCTAGGGTGCTGCCGGGAAAGAAAATGCCTGGTCGTATGGGGGGACAGCAAGTAACCACGCAGAACGTTAAGGTGCTAAAAGTGGACACTGAAAAGGGGATAGTTGTGCTCAATGGTACGCGCTGATACTTGCTACACGATGAGGTTTACATTTTAATATAGATCACAGGAAGTATCGCCGGCCCTAAAGGATGTTTAGTGAAATTATCAGATGCCATAAAGAAGCCATGGCCGGATGTGCCTTTAGCTATAACCACATCTCAGCCGATAACGGAGCCTGTGGAGACGACGGCTTGAATGGCTAGCTGCATCACACAGTTTGATTCTTCTTTCAGGACGAGAAGCCACACCAATATCCAACAGTATAGCTTGGCAGAAGTGTGGGAGCTTGTCACGGACAGAACGAAGACAGTCTACCTGCCACTCAATCATCTCCAGAGTATAGAAATTCTCAACACAGATAGCAACATCAGCACGCGGGATATAGGAGATCTCTCTGTGCTGGGACAACTTTAAAGACCCCAACCTCGACTTTCACTTTCGGTACTGATTTCGCACGAGTCGCCCAGTACGGAGTACTGGTCACACCGCCAAGAATGTGACCTTGGCTTGAAACAAGGTCGTAAGGCTCGTGAATCTCATCCGTGCAGATCCACATTATAATCAGAATAATCAGTGTCAATTTGAACGCAATGAAGTCACACTTGTAGCAGACCAAACAGTGACTGTAACCTCGTCAAGCCCTGCATTGTCAATCAGCACAGCGATACATGATCTAACTTCTTTATCGTGTACATGATGATTTATATCATCAATTCTCCCCACTCCAACTCTTCAAAAGCCTTCCGGCTTCCCACGAATCTCACTCTGTACAATTTCTCGTAAATTCGGTTCGCAATATCCCCGATCCCTAAAATAGTTACAGTACCCCGTATTTCCTGACTAAAGACTTCTCCCTTCTTACCATTGGCCCGGCGCCAAAGCTAAAATTGGAATTAATTAACAAAACTCTCCTCCTTACCTTACTTCACAGTCTAGCACTCTCGAGTAAGAAGCACTCAACGATACCGTCAGAGTCCCATCCTCGAACATTGGCGCGACGAGTGTTCGATCTATCGGCAGTGCTTGTCTATCAAACTCCTCCGAGTAGCCAGCGATTGAATATTTTCATTCGCTCGGGTTTGGAAGTAACAGAAAGGGGAGCGACTAATGGTTAATACCACCTTTGACCTGAGACAACTTCGCGCCATCGCAATACGTCCAATTTTCCAACCACAACCATTGTTGAAGTTCACTTGCCTTTTTTCCCAACTTCACATTTATCAGTGGAACTCGAAGATAATTTCGAGATACCGGGCAATAACATCATCAATGGTTGGTTCGGCTCCCTGCTGAATTACCCAATATGTCCAACGCTACAAGTAAGTTACTTGCACATATGCTCACAGTTTACGGTTATTGACCTCGACCAGCGACTCCGCCGTTCGTGTCAAGCTCGACGACCACATCTATCATAATTTCAGCTAGTCCGCCTATCACATCCACCAATACCCCATCAACCACTATTGAAACAACAATCTCTCCAACGCAACCAAGTCCATCGCCATCCACGTTGCCACCATCTTCTTCATCACCTCCCCTTCCATCGTCCTCATCGTCTGCACCCCCGACTTCACAATCACCCTCAGTAATTTTAAGCACCTCCCTTACAACTAAGTCGGCTTCAAGCGATGGATCCACCGTTGCACCGGCACAAGCTACAACGGTAGTACTTACGTCCACGCAGACCCCCGCAGTCTTTCCAACAGCATCGACTTCTAGCAGCTCCTCAGAATCGAAATCTTCATCGACTTCGCAAGGCCCTGCTTCCCTTCCAACCTCCAGCGCAACTGCGGCCAATTCTGGAGGATTGGCACCAGGTGCTAAGATTGCTGTAGCCGTTGTTGTTCCGATAGCTGTCGTTGCATTACTTGTACTTGCGGGCCTTTTCTTTTGGCGGAAACGAAAGCAGCGAAAGGACGCTGAAGAACTTCGTAGGAGGGAGGTAGAGGAATATGGGTTCAACCCTAACAATGACCCCACCCTCCCTGCTGCTGGCGTAGCGAGCAGTAATGGGGACGAACCTGGGGAGATGAGGGAGACAGACGGTGCTGGATATAGAGGGTGGGGAACAACCCCGGCAGCGCCCAAGTCATCCACCACTCTTTCAAACGGCAATGGAGGAATCGGTATCGCCCGGTCTGGAAGCGGCAGCGACCCGGGGTATCATACTAGCTCGCCAACAGCGTTGACGTCAGATGAGCATTCTGAAGATCCATTAGTCGGCAGCCCGAATGGCCGACCAACCACAGCTGACTCAGAAACGATCGGAGCTCTTGGGGTAGCGCCCGCAGCAACTGGCAACAGGCAGGATCGAGACATCAACAGAGGGCCTTCAAATGCTTCTTCAGCCTATTCTGGCGCCCATAGATCTGACACTTCTGGAGAGGGTGCTCTCCCAGGAAGTGCTCCGGGACAGCAATATTTCAATGAAGGTTACTACGATGAAGGAATGCCCCAACACGGCCCTTACGGAGATGGGAGCTACGGTGGTGGGCAGCCTGTGATCCGGGACGTGCAGGCACGGAGAAACACAAGGATCGAGAACCCTTCCGTTTTTCCCCAGCAAGGAAATGCTGGCATTGCTCAAAATTTCTAATGATATTCGCGATGTTGTTTGCACGGTGTTCGGCTCTACTGCACTGGAATTCCTTTGGCGTATACGGCCATTCAAGAGTCCAATATTTGAGGCCCTGTATCTGTTCACATAATCACCTACTCGGGCGTAAGTTTTCTTTTGTCAGGGCCGTACCACATCTGAAATTCCATTCCCTACATTATATGTGGCGAAGAAGAACCCTCACCCTATACACACCTTTGTAAAAGCTTTTTCATATTTTGTGTGCAGTCATCGTTCATCTTGCTCCAAGGGGACCAGGCAATGATCTATTAAGTGGTGCTAAGGCCGGGAATTGTTGGTATAGTATTTCTGGATGTGGTGTTTGCTTGTAGATAGGAAGGAGTACAGTCTATCAGCTACAACCTCTACAATTTATCATCAGGAATCACTAGGATTGATCCAAACTTCTTGCATATCGAAGTACCTATGGTATACACATAAAAGAGTAGGTCGCTACTAAAGTATGGGATATGGCCGATGTAAAAGCTAGCTAAGGTACTTTGGGTACCTCAAGTGGGTAAGATATGGTAAGATAAAGTAGATAGCTTGGGCAGTTGGAAGTACAGTATGATATCAAACTAGAAGTATAAGGCATGTATGAAAATGCGTGACATGTGTCTCGCCAATACAAACGTGCCGCAATGGGACTTTGTTATTGGCGGCACGACGGGACGTCTCAGTTCTTCCTTTCACGGGCGGTTCTTGTCCAGAACACATTCTCGACCATGGGCTTGGGGGAAGATGCTTTCCCCGCTCCTGCGAGTGATAATCTGTGAGCCGGCTCTGACACGCATCTCTCGCACGATCGTATTCAAAAAGACCTACTCTGCTACTGTATTTGAATAATACCACTTGTGAAGGCAGCCAAACATCTTTCGATCCCTTAGAGAGTACTTCATACTTCATCCCACCCGCCGGCAGCTCGCCTGATCTCCCTATTCAGTAATTGTACGCTGCTTTCCATAGACCCAACGTCATTGTGCCTGGCAATCATAGGATGCGTTCTATCCGATGGTACAGTAGTAGCGGGTCCAACAATGGATGCTAGTGCTCGATTGCTGCAATCATTCTGTCGTTTTGCTTTCGTATCTCCTCTTCGTATCTGAACTGCAAGCTGCCATACAACGGTCAGGGCGTCTGCCTCTAAAGTATCATGTATGTGCTCTGTTTCTAGAGGCCTTTGAGCGACATACTACTCGTTCGCGCTCTCTAAGGAGTCCGAGTGCGTCTAATACCCTCACGTGCAGGAAGTTTGGGAAACATCTTCAGAAGAGGCAACTGGATATTCCAGAGTATGCCGCAAGCTTTGTCAACTACAAAGCTCTCAAGAAGGTCTTTATATACATCGATAGAGCTCTAGATTAGTCACTAACACATAGACAGCTCATCAAACAGCTGAGCGCAACCCCAACGCTGCTTGCCCAAAATGCCCCGAATCCCCCGGTCGAGGTTCTCGACCCCCAAGCATCTCTGCAGGCGAACAAAGCAACGTTCTTCTTTAGACTGGTAAGATGATCTTAAGGAAAGTTGCCTGCCCGATAGACTTACAGTTTGCACCAGGAACGGGAACTCGAAAGGGTCAATGCCTTCTACCTGCAAAAGGAAGCCGAGGTCAGCATCTCCCCTTCAATACGGACGGCATTTAACTCGCCTGCTATAGCTCAAACTGCGCCTCAAGACCCTACTCGATAAGAAAAGGGTGATGCAATCGAGAAGTCTGACAACTTCAAAGATCTCAGCAAGCTTCATAACCCTCGAAGAAGGCTTTCAGCAATTCAATAATGATCTCAACAAGCTTCAGGTGAGTCAAAATGAGGAATATTGGTTGGACTGGGTTAACGCTGCTCAGCAATTTGTCGAAATCAACGCAACTGCGTTTTCCAAAATTTTAAAGAAAGTGGGTCAAATACATTCTAAAATTGAACGTAACCAGTTCTGACAACCAAACAGTGGGACAAAACTTCGAAGGTCCGGTTGTTCCAGCTATTCGTCGCTCAGCTTCGGCTGACTCCAATGACAGTCCCGGACCAAGGAGCTTTATCTATCTCGTGCCGTTGAGGTCCAGCCATGTTTCAATCGTGAAGTTATCAGTGACCTTTCAGATCGGGCAACAACCGGCCGCCTCGAGTTGGAGGCCTGGGCGGAAGGCGAAAACATCCAGTATGAGACCAGTAGACCTGCTGAGCACACTGTCAGCGGTCAGTCCATTGGTACGGACGAAAATGATACCGACTCTCAGATCTTGCAAGCAGCTAATGCTGGAAACCTGATCGTTCTCCAGGACTGGATCTCCCGACTGAGAGGATCACCCGATGCCAAGGGACGGTTTACGCGGACATTCTTGGCTGCCATCAATGACGCGTCAGAGGAGGCGTTGAACGTCCTTCTGAGTAGTGAGTTAGTGGATGTGCATGCTGAGGATGACATAAACGAGAGGAACTGCCTTCACGAAGCCGCAATCTCCGGGAGAGAGTTTATACTAGAACTCGCCCTCAACCGTGAAGTTGATGCATCTCGAGTTGATGTATATGGAAGATTGCCACTCCACTATGCTTGTATGCATGGTCATGTCGGAATGGTGGGGATACTACTCAGCCAAGTTCCAGACACAGTGAACAAGATGGACCATGACAACTTTACTCCTCTTATACATGGGATCATTCATCATCAGCTGGCATGTGTGAAAGAGCTCTTGATTTATGGCGCCCGCATCGATCCTGGAAGTGATGCAGATCACGTTCCTCTCAACTTGGCGTGCCAGCATGGGTCAGTGGCCATTACCGAGCTGTTGCTGGAGAGGTCCGCGAAGATAATACCAGATGCAGAAGGATTGTTCCCGCAACATCTTGTTGCGAGGTCAGGGCGAAGTGCGGACGTGTTACTCATGTTGGAGCAATACGGCGCGAACTTGGATCAGCGAGATAACTTGTATCAGTGGACACCACTTTTTCACGCCGCCGCCGAAGGCCGTGTAAAGTGTGTGGAAACATTGCTGAGCAGGAACGTGGATATGGAAATTTTGGATGAGAAGGGCTTATCTGCTATGTATTATGCCACTTGGGAAGGGCATCTCGAGTGCATGAAGCTTTTAAGCTCAACGACTGCTCGACAGCCCTCGATTCCCCAACTAATCACGGCACAAGCTACTAGTGCTCCTCCCCAAGATCTCTCGACAGCAACTACTATGAATGTGGATGCAGATGGTATTCCAGATTTATCTCTACCGCCACCAATCATCCCACTTCGAAGATATGGCCATAATTTCCTGGACACAAAGGCCTTTATACAAATAAGTTTTGAAGAAGCTGGGTCAGAGGCTATACTTTTCTACCACGACAGTAAATATCCTGCCGCCCGCCTCACCATATCATCCAAACTCTCCGACGTGATTCCCCGCAACATCATGATCCCTATCCAAGAAGACTTCAAGATCATTTCTTTCCAAATCGACAACCTTGACTCCTTTACGATCGACTTCGACATTTACCCCACGTTCGGCTCAAAAATAATAGCGAAAAGCGTCGCCCTGTCCAACATCTTCAGCGCCATCTCCAGTAGCTCCGGACATTGCTGCCTTCCGCTCTTTGACCCACGACTACGAGCCATTGGTCAGATCAGTTTCAATTTCCAAGTCATCAAGCCGTTCCATGGCATCCCGCTTGAAATCATGCATTTCGCTACGTACTGGAAGGCCACAAGTCAATTAGACTCACACCCAAATGCTTTCATCACTGGATCGAGTCTATCAGGAGATTACGTACAGATCTTCGTGCAATTGACAAGCGATGGAGTACCAGTCCTCTATCCAAGATGGTCAATCAATCATCACGGGATTGATATCCCTATAGGTCGAATGACCCACGAGCAGTTTCGTAGGATCGGAGCCGCGCAAGGTCGAGGACCTGGACATTTGGCTTTGCTGCCGCAGAAGACTGTTGACGATATAAAGAGTATTCACGAGATGCTTGCTCACTCTTTCGCCACCTTTGATGATGTCCTTAATAATCTACCGCTCAACATCCACGTCGCTGTTCAAGTGCTATATCCTACAATGACCCAAGAAAGAGCTCTTGGCTTGAGTCCGAGCCTTAACATCAACAGCTTCGCCGATGCAATCCTTAATGACGTTTTTGAGCATGCAAGGATCACAAGGGAGCAGGATCCCGAATTCATGAGGTCGATTGTGTTTACTTCTTATAACGCAGATATTTGTACAGCTCTGAATTGGAAACAACCCAACTGTAAGTTCTATCCCTCCTTTTACCAACTCTCCTTCTCGCTTTCTACATGTCCACCCAATCCTCCTCTGTCAACCCTGCTAATGCTAATATAGACCCCGTCCTCCTCTGCAACGACCTAGGAACCAAACGCGATCCCTCCACCCCTAGCACCATAATTCAGAGCAACGGAAACTCTTCCATGTCCGTTAAGGAGGCTGTGCGGATCGCCCAAAGCAACAATTTCATGGGCCTCGTCTGCAGCTCTCGCCTTCTTGTAAGCCCCCCCCTGGTCTCCTCTCATTGCCCCTTGATAAACTCTTCAACGTCCAAAAACCTCGCCATCTCGCTAATACTTCGATGACCGAAATGCAGAAAATGGTCCCATCCCTCATCGAATCCATCAAAGTCGCCGGCCTCGTCCTCGTCACCGATACCTCCGAGGACAGCCATGTCACCGCTGCGCAGCGCGCGTATCGCATGCCGGATGGTGTGGATGGAATTTTAAGGGGGAATGGGGTGTTGAGGTTCAACGAGATGATTGACATGTAGATG
>JAABUL010001644.1_pt1 | contig 41017 bp, 8 predicted proteins | sample 5559151 | NCBI WGS metagenome assembly JAABUL01 (sample SAMN10711876, study PRJNA513368) | rock metagenome | isolation source: Antarctica rocks | place: Antarctica: Victoria Land, Pudding Butte sud | reverse complement strand
TTATTTTTATATAGAGACGATCTTGTTTTAGACTCTCTTACAAAAACGATAAGAGAAAAGAAGATAAAAGTTGACGAAATTTCTCGTTGATCGATATAATTTAATAGTTACAATATTCGTCGTTTCTAATTTTGATTAATCAAATTCAATAAAGTTATTGATTAACTTCTTCAACTTCAACTTTGACATTTCATTGCCTTATTTAACAAAACTTTATCATATATTATATATGTGGTTTTGACTTCGATTGACGCAAGATTTAAAGTTAAATCTTCTATTAAATGCTTAAATCAAACGAAGATCTCTTTCGATACACAATACGAACTTCATTTACAAAAAATTAACTACAACATCTTTTTAATAACATTTAAGAGCATTTTTTTTAACGCTAAAATTCGCGAGTCTAGGAGATCGAACACGTTACGTCGTTCGTCTACGACAAATTTTCATCTAATAATGAGTTAAATACAAATGAAGAATCTTAGCTATTCGCAATGTTGAAAAACGAAACTCTTAATATTAGTTAATTCGATGTTAAATGTTATAGCTAGTTGCGAAGTTTTGCTAGCAATTTTCACATTTATTCTATTTAGATGTCTTAACGTTCAACGACTTCTCTTATTTATTATAGCGTCTAGCTATGGGTTGCTAGCAACTTTGATTAGATTCAAATATATATCGCTATTTTCGAAAATACTACATTAGTGTGACTAAAGCTATAGAAAGTACAAAATAGCAATAAGACAAAGCATCAAATCTTGACTCGTGTTCTTCAAATATGTTTGGGCCCACTATTGACTTTATTTAATGAATAAAGCTAGATAACAAATTAAGCAACGATAATCGATTTAAATTGTATAATTTTAACGTCGACGCAATATACAATTAACTTAAAGAAAGAGATGAACCTATAAATTAATGTCACAAACTAATAGATAAATTCATAGGAATACTCGTTTAATTAATGATTAATTCGAAGACTTTAATCAATGTTGATGCAAAAAAGAAATAACGTTTAATAAAGATTAAATAAATTTCTTCAAAAGAAATATTAATGTTAACGACAATTCTAGCAAATAAAGATATTTTGATAGATTTAGGCGCTAATTTTGTATGCAAAGTCAACGAAACATTAATTGCTTCTAAAAATCCTTATTGTAGAATCTAACTTAACAAAACAAAATTAAAGAGTTTTATCGAAATTGATACAATTAAAAGTATGTTTTTAAGATAGCAATTTAGTTGTTATTTTAATCTTTTGAATAAATTTTTTTATTAAAAGCTTTAGTATTAACATCAACTTATATCGTAAAAATGCTTAATAATTGTTAAAAGTGTGAGCGTTAATTTAGAAATTAATAGATATATTTCGCAATTAAATTAATATTTGAATGTTTTCAAAATCGAAGTTAAATCAATTTCGATTAGTTGTTAATTTTAATATACAAAACAAAAGAGACTTTGCATCTCTTTTAACACTATAAGAGATTATTTTTCGCATAGCTTTTTAAGCAAAAATTCAAATCTTAAGTGAGCATTCGTACATTTACACATAAGTATTAATGTTAACGCTCTTTTAAATTTTTATCAAGTTGCATCTTTAAACTTGCGACTAATTATAAACAATAAAGATGCTCTTAATAAAAATGTAATAAATAAATAAACGACTAAGTCGTTTGTGATTTCTACGAGCAATACGTTTAATACAAGTAAAAAGATTGCGAATAAATAGTTATTGCAAGCGACTAAGTCGTTTGCGATCTTCTTAAAGAGAAAAGTTCATTAAACTAGAAATATAATATCGAAAAACAAAAATATTATCTTTAAATTATTTCTCGTTAATGCGATCGAAGAGATCTAGAAACATAACGAAATAAAACGAATTCTAAAAGTCACAAAAGCAAAGATGCTAAAACACTACTTTTTGTTAAACGTAGAAAATAAGAAAGCTATGTTTTAAACGCTTTGCGCACTTGTGCATTCCAACAAATAATAGCAATTATAAGTGAAAAAAGTTACAAATGTTACAACAAGTATGTTAGAGCGTCTATTAAACTTAAAAACACTAAAATTGTAACAAAATTAAATAACGCTTATAAGAATTTTAAAATCGTTAATTTGTTACAACAAAACACAAAAGTTGTAAATAATAAAAAATCGTAAAATTATTAAAACATAACTATTTTTACGACAATAATAGTTAAATTATAATACGACTCTAGCGATGTTATCTTTAGATAAATACTTTCTAAATGAAATTTAAATCAACGAGAAAGAAATAAAGTAAACAAGAGAGAAATAGATATAGATACATTTTTTAAATATTTTTTAAATATATATAAGCAAACGTACGATCTTTGACGTCAATACAAGAAGTCGACGAACAAAACAAAAAAAAATGAGTTATTTTAACAATTCAAAAATATTAGTGTTAAGACTACAAGATTTTGTAAAAAGTATAAGATTTCTAGCAATTAAATCTAGCAAAACTAAAAAATAAACTAGAAGCACAATTCTTCGTTCACTATTATTAATTTTAAGAAAATTAAGATAACTTAAGTAATTGATGCTAATTCTAAGAGATTCGAAACATTTAAAAATGATTTAACGAATAATTAAAATTTAAATAACAAAGAAAGTTTTTTATTCCAAACAAATAAAAATCGAGAAAAAATTTTATTTTTATTAAACGAAAATAATTTAAATGTTAATTAAGATAACAAAAGTAACAAAGATCTAATGTAAATAAACTTAAAAGACAAAAAAAAAAAATATCAAAAATAAGAATCTAGAAAGCGACGAAATCTTAAAGAACGAAAAAGAAATAAATGTTAATAAAGATGATTCAATTAATGTAGATTCTAGAAGCTTAAAAGAAGCAAACATAAAAAAGATTTTAAAAAGCGACGACATTAAAGACGTAAATTTATCGAATTTCTAGACTTTTACTAACAATGATTAACGAATTTACAAATGACGCAAATGTAACGCAAAAAAATATCAATTTATTGTACAAACAAGAAAAAACAAGTACGAAATTCTTTCTAAAGAAATAATAGAGTATAAGTGCGTCGAAACATTTGTGCAATGTGTAGACAAAACAACTTAGATTAACTATAACGACGCTAAGTACACGAGAGCGAACGCAAAAACATTTTCTATGTTTATGAGCGTAATTTATCAAGAATTATAAACACAAAGTAATGAGCGCAAGAAGTTATTAATTACGTTTGCCTAAAGCTTTTTTAAAGACAATACGAACGAATGACTAAATAAATCAATCTATCGACGCATACTTGATCATAAGTACGCCAATGATCGTATAACGACTTGCTATATAAATAGAAAACAAATGTCGCCAAAGAAAATGTCTTCAAAGCAATGAATTCTTAAGAACATAAAAAAAGATATCTTAACTAATAAGATGCAATCAATTATTGAAGTCAAGTTCAAAAACCTCGTCTTAAACGCGCAAAAACCTAGAACGATCGAATCGGTTTCGTCATTAAAGAACAACGAAACTAATGAGTCTACAAATTAATCGAAGTCAACTTCAAACGAAATTAAATTGGGTGACCAACGTATTAAGAAGCTTAAGGCGACGATTAGTTAAATGAGTGATCAATTGCGCAATATAATAATAAGCATAAGTTATCTAATAATTGCATTAAGAAAGAACACATAAACGTCAAACGTTTAAATAACTATATAACAAAAGAAATGTAATTGTAGAATAAATGTCTAGAAATAATATCGCAATCAACACTATTAATCACTAATTGTTTAGCGCTACGTTATATGTTCGATCACGTAAGTCGTTTTTGCTCACGTAATTCCTTCGACACGTAACAATGCTCATTATGATTGTTCTTCTTTCTATTTTTCTGCGTCTAAGATATGTCCAAAACGATGTCTATCAAAAACTTCAACAACGCTTTCATTTTATCTAGAACTTTCTCTTCACTTAAGGTTTTCTCTTTACTTAAGAATAGAATTTGTCTCAATGTCGTTCAATAAGACGAAATGATAAAACATAGTTATAAAGAGTAAACAAAACTACTCTTAAAAGCGAGCTAAAGCACAAATGATTTCTACATTGCTACTAATTTTTTGCAACTTCTTTAGCAAATTTCTTTACTTCACGCATTACGTTCACTAGATCTTATGATCTTCGATCAAATCTATCATTGACTCAAATTTGTCTTCGAATGAGAGATAATTACAAATTCGCTTTGCGATTTGTCGATTAAACGCACATATCACTATCTAACATTAAAGACTTCTAAATCACTAATATGCGAATACTTCGTTGTTTTTACGAACATCGCTTTGTGACCAAATGATTAACGCACATTTATAAGACATCTCTTTCGTTTAATTTAAACATAAGCATACATATTCTTTGTTTAATAAGTAGAGATTCTTAACAATTAAAGAGAAGAGACGATTATGTATTAGATTAAATATATTAAGAAGAAAAACTTCTAGAAGATCGTCGTAGATTAACCTTAACTCGCCACTATAAATTGTGACGAAAAAATCTTCTACGCATCATAATGTATGCAATAGAATGCTATAACTCATAAATACGTACATTAACATTAGTAGTATTATCACATGCTTATTTCTAGACTTAGTGTAAAAATGTCTAAACGCTCGCCAAATACACTACGTGCTTTTCGCCTAATAGAAGACTTCTATTTTATGAAGCGCATTACGAAAGATTGCATTGCGATGACGTTAGCTATAATCTTAATGTTTCTTAAGCATAGACTTAAATCAACAAGACTTGCGTCTCTAGTCATGCCACTAGTTATGTCACTAGCTATGTCACTAGATTGTTTAAATTCATCATTCGAAAAGCAATACTTCGCAAGTTTATTCGAATGTTTAGATCAATATATTACGCTAAGCTATTGCGAAAAGAGAATCGCTTCGTTGCTATGCAATGCGATCTTCAAGTCAAATGTATCTTATAATTTGATAAAAGTTTATTTATTTAGAATCTAGAAAACCTTGAAGTTGATCGCATATAATTTGAGCACTTTTGTTCGCTTAATAACTACGCGAAATTTAATAATTTTTGCTTTGTAACTTGCGACAATTTAGACAAATTAAACGAACAAGCTTTTTATGTCTACCTTAGAAGACATGTTATTTATCAATCTTTTAATCGCATTCTAGACTAGAAATCTATAGTTCTTCTTACAAATAAACTATAACTTTATCTTATCTAGAGATAGCTACGTTTCACGCGTTCAAGAATTTAATGTCATCTATTCGCTTTATTCGAACGCTATTATGTCTTTCGTTTTGTCGTCGTTATTCGAGGAAATTGCGACATCACAACTTGATCTAAAGATTAGAAAATATCTATGTTATAATTACAAGTCAATTAGAGCGAACACGTATTAGATATCTTAATTAAGACTTTTAACATTGGCGCAAAGCTCGTCTAAAATGATAAACTATCTCGTTAGACGTTTATTATCAATTGTTGTCATTACAAACAAAGATAACTACAACGTTAAATAAGTCGATTATGTTATCTTCTAAAGCTTAATATTAATAATGTAGCGTTAATAATAATATTAAGAGAATCTTTAATGATGCTACTCTTAATCTTTTCACTTAATACAAAAATCTTAAAAGCGATTTTTAATTCGAAGAAAATTAGAATCAATATACATAAGTCATTTACGACTCGAATAAAATTAATAGCTTGTCGAACGAGCAATCAAAATCATCGTAGAACGACTTTTATATTTAGAATTAACAAAAAAAAGGCAATGATTAACGTTGTTTAAGTGACGATAACGAAAGCGAACTAAATATTAAAAATTAAGATATGTTACAATTAATTCGATCTTCACTTTAAAGATCGAAGATTAATTAATTCGTCTTTAATCTTTAATAGTAGCGAAAGAGTCAAGACAAATAAAAAAAGAAAGCGATCTAAGTTAAAAAACGACTTTGCTTTTGTTTTCGAAATTAATGACTTTAGTTTCTAAATCTCTTTAGATAAAATTGGCTTACTATTGTTTTCGCACATGTATTCTATCATTTAATAAAGAATAAATTCTAAAATCGATTGTTCAAAAACGTCGATTTTGTATTGCTACATTATATAATACTTTTACTACATTATTTAAATTATCTCTTTATTAACAATGAATATTAATTAATTATTTTTTTCGCAAATAGAAACAAAGTGCGATCAACTTTAGCAAATACGTCAAATTTAATTTCGAAACATTGCTCGAATTTAATTCTTTTTTTTGCGAACAAATTAAGTTTAAACGATATAAAAGCAATTTTTACAATTAAAGAACGTAAAAAAATTACATAGAATTTTTGTTACAAAGAATTGTTAACGTTTTGTCGCAAAAAATCACATTTTAACGTTAATATTTTAAAAGAATTTAAAAATTACGATTTATCGTTTAAATATTATTTAAAGTGCGTTGCTTCATAATATAAACAAAAAATCTTTAAAATTACAATTTTTATTTAAATTACTTATTTATCTTTATGATCGTTATCGCATTTAAACTACTTATAAATTTTTCGTTAAAAAGAATGTCTAATAAACGATAAACTTATATTTAGATAATTAATCTATAGCTTTCGCTCGTTATTATTTAGAATATTTTTAACGTTTATAAAAAACATTAACGTCAAGCTTCGCGAGAATCTTCGCGAAAAATATTTCAACGTAGCGAATTTTTTCAATGAAGAGATTTTTAAACACATTCGATTTCACAAAAGAAACAAAAACATACTTTAAAAAAAAAGTAATAAACGCATTTTACTAAAGATAAATTTAAAGATTTTAAGCGCATTTTTAATGTGCAAAGTTTTAGAGAAATCTTTGATCAACTTTTAAAAGTTATAAGACTTTAAATTGCATTTTATATAAACATAATGCAACATTATCTTTTATTAAGATGTTATAAAATTTGTCTACTTTTTGTTATTTGTATTATTATGCTAACTTGTTAAAGAACTAACTAATTATCTAAATCTTATCTACAAAGTTTAATTAAAAATCGCTAACAATGATCTTACTATTATAAGATTAATAGACGAGATTACTATTAAGTGTCTAGAGCTACGCGCTTCAAGCAATTCAAATAAGAATGCGCAAACTATTAGCGTTTATATAAACGACGAATCGATCTTTGACGCAATTATTAATCTATTAATGCGAAGAAATCTCTTAATTAATATTCTAAAACAACAATAACTAATATTATTCTTGCACATCTTTTGTAAAAATATTAAATATTTTGAATCTTGCGTCAACGTTATAAAGCGACTTCTTAAATCAAGTTTAAAAGACATTGTACATAGCATTATGCGCATTCTTTTTGATCAATCTTTGCGAGAATATGCGAATAATTATTTTGAGCATCGCTACAAACAATTTTAAGCATTCGCACATTAACATTTTCCAAAGCTAGTAAATGTTGCATCTAGAAAAGAACTAAACAAAGACAAATTTATTATTAAGAAATCAAATCTTATTATCTAGTATCGCTTCGCGCAACTTGCGCTAAATTTAAACTTTATATTAAATTCATTTTTGCGACTAAGATTCAAAAAGAAGCTTAAAAATTCGCTTCAAAACTTTATGATATCTATCACAAAATACATTTTTGATCGAAAGCTAATAAAGCAATTGATGCGACAACTTCGACGCACGATTGTGACGAAACAAAATGCAAAACCTAACAACGAGAAATTATTAATAATTAAAAAGTTATTAATTAACGTGAATTGCTTCACACTTTTGCAAAAAACGTCGTTCGTCGTAATTAAAAAATCTAAAAAAAAAAAAATTAAGCAAGCAAAAAGTAAAAAGAAGATGTACGTAGAATCTAAGCAAACGAGAGTACAACTTGCACTTTCATAAATTAAATTAACATTGCACAACTATTAGCAACAACTTGCAAATTCGTCAATAATTAAGTTAAGTTTTGTTGCGAAGACTTTAAACTCTTAGTCTTACATAAAAGAAATAATAAAAAGAAGAGAAACTAAAATAATTAAACGACGCAAATTTCGTAACATTTCTAATAAAACAATTTTAGTGTCGCTAATGAAGCTAAGCTCTTACGTAAATCAAAAGATTTTTAACGATAATTTTAAGTCTAAAGCTATTAATTAAACTTTGAAAACGTTAAGAGTTGCTCACTTTATTTCGTTCGTCGCATCTCGTTCGTCGCATTTTAATTTTCGCATTCGTTTCACAAAATTCTAAAATAAAGACGAAATATGTTTGTCTTCAAATTTATTTATAAGATCAAATGATACGCAAGTATTAAAGCAACATTTAAAAGCAATTGAGACAACAACAACAACAATAACAAAAAAAGAAAAAATTAAATTGTAGTTAAGACAAAAAAGACAAAATCTAGGCAATAACGATATTTCGATAACTTAATCTTAATTTTCGTAGCTTTTATCTCGCACAAGTTAAGCTTCTTTGCATTTTTATTAATTTTTAGTCTTTAACTTTAATGTTTTACACGAATTTTATCTATTGTTCGTTTCTAACTTGCAATGCGTTGTCAAGTTCATCACATAATGCGTTTTAATTTTTCAATGTTTTTATTAACGTTTCTTAAATTTTTTTAGAAGACATAATGTCTTTTTGCATCTATTCTAATCGCTTAATGTTTTTTAAAAGAATAATTTAAAGATAATTAAATTGTTGTTACAATTACTTCTTTTCTAACATTAAAATTTTAACGTCGATTTTAATATCTTTCTTAAAAAGTTGATCGTCAACGATGTATATTCGAAGCATTTAATAAAGCTTAATAAGATTTGCAAAGATTTGTCATTAATGTTCGATTCATCTCTTAAGATTTGCTTAACTTCGTTCAAATATTTGCAAAATCTAATATAACGAAAAGTAAATAATATTTAACTTTTGATTCTCGACTTGCAACATCGTTTAACGTTATTAACAACAATAATAATTTGCGACTTGTTAACGAACAATTGCGCAAAGCTACTAGCTATACATTCGTTTCTACTAATTGAATAAGCTTAATTTTTGTAGTGCGTTCTAACATTGCAAGAGTTAAGTCTTCATCGTTCAAGTTCAAGTTTATGTCGCTTCACCCTAAACAAAAACGTTTAAAAAAAGAATTTTCGTGCTTTTCTAGTATTTGGTTAGCCAATCTCGTAATTATGATAAGAATCACATACGTTTAGCGAGAATTCATTGATATATAGAACATTTGCGTAGTCGATTTGCTTACTAGTGGAACTAGTTGAAAAGATTTAAGATTTACTATTAGTGAAGTTGCTAAAAGCGCTAGCATTGTAGATTTAGAAAGAATTGCTACTAGTAGACATCTTACTTGATTCTAGAAAGATATTTCGATAAATAATAATAAAAAGATAAGATAGCAAGATTATATTTATTATGATCACGTTTAAATATAGTTGTTAATATTATAAGTAAACAATTAAAGCAATTTAAAGAAGCGAATAAATGTGTCAATGCATAGCGCAATGCGTAATTGTGCTAAACTACAATAATTTAAACACTTATTAATAATTGCTTTAATGCGTACATGTGTCAATTTAAAACTCACAAATCGAATTCTTTAATGCGTATATATACTAGTTTAAAAATCGCAATTGCGAATTGCACTTAAACTCTCTAGCGCATAAATGTGCTAATTTGAAACTTGTCAATTGCGAACTATAATCGAACTTCGTTAGCTAGAGTCGCTATTATTTAATCGTAATAACAAACTTTGTCGCGATTGCTTTCGATACTTAAGTGTAAAATAAATATGCATTTCTTTTAGTAGTAATCTATTAAAAGTATTCTAAACGTCTATATTAAACTTAAATCTTCTAGACGTGTTCTACAACATTAGTGGCAAGCTAATGATTATAATCTTAGACTAAGTCTTAGAGAGTGACGATCTCGTCTCAAATACTTCGAACAACTATCGTATCTCGTTTGATCGAGTTTCTTCATTATATAAATTTATCTTTTGTTGTTTAATCTTTTCTATGAACAAGATATTAAAGAAATGTTTATTAATTTCAAACTATAATTATAGTGAAGCTTCATTAAATAACGCATGAGTTTCGAACAATATTGTCGCATCTTAAATGTTACTTCTTTTATTCTTGTTTTCTTCTTTTTAATTTAATATAATTTTCGTTTGTTGCGTTATATATGCGTCATATTTAAATTATCTAATGATTTGCAAATCTTTTTTTGTATTTATAGTGTAAACGTCTTAAAAGTTCGAAAATTGTTAAAGTTTAAAAAAAGAATAAAAACGCTACTAAATAATAATATCAACTTTGAGACTCTATAAAATGTTCAAAATTTATTATATTTTTTTTAACGACGATCACGCAAGTTTAATATTCGAAATGTATTAATAAAATTTGTTGTCGCACTAAAGCAAGCAATAGACTCTCGCATCACATTTACTCGCTAATTAATTAACTTTATAAAAGACTATTTTGCTTTATTTTCGAAACATTTCTAAATTCTTTAGTTTGTTCTTCGTATCGCTTAAATTTATAAAGATCAAAAAAGTCTAATATATAAACGACTAATAGTTTTGCGCAAAATACGAAATGAGAAAAAGACTTTAAAAACTAGATTAATTAATGTTTAAGAAACAAAGAAAAAAAGACGCAATAGAAGAAAACGATGAGTGCGAAGTTAAATTAGGAAGACATTGCCAATTCTTAAATGACGTTATCAATCAATTCTTGTTCTACGTTTCAAAGCTATAATAATTTCTAAACGAATATGCTAAAAGCGCTTCGCCTCTAAGATTAAGTTGATTTAGTCATAATAAATTATAAGTCTTGCAAGAGATTCATCTTGATTCTACATTACTATTAATCAATGCAAATTTTTTAAATCTACGCTATTATCGCAAGCGATTTGCTCGCACTTATTATTATCTTGCAATCTCTTTTTATCTTGCGAAATTAACTACAAGAGCAATTGATTTCATTCGTTTTATAAATTCTTGTTTATTTTTTCTTTTTTAATTGACATTTAATCTTGAATTCATGTACTAGATTTAACGTAATTGTGCATATTTTCTACTAAACAATTACGATCTTCTATATACTATACAAGACTTTAACAACGTTAAAGATTAATATTTGCGTAGAAAATCTATTTTTAATCAATGCTATTCCTTTGTACGCAACAATTTATCTTAATATATTTGTCGACGCTCTTAGAATGTTCCTATTAAATTTGCGTCATGTTCATGACTTAATAAGACTTATAACTAGAACATTTACTACAACACACGTCGATTTAAGCGCAACAACAAGAACGAAAAAACTAATAAACTCATCAATCTAGATTTTCGAATTAACGATAAACTCTTTGCTACATGTAATATAACAACAACTTATTTTAATGTAGACGATTGTCGCTTTAATGCTATTGTTGCTTCTCTTTATTTAATCGTTGCGTCGTTCTTTGTACAAGTTGTTTTTACGATCTCATTAAAATTTTATAATCTTCTTTTAATACGTTGTCTAACGTTACACACAAAATACAAAGTTTCTAATACGTATCTAAATTTATCTATCTATAATAGCCTTCACTAACTTAGCATTGTTGCAAATTCTACAACTTCTTTATCGCAATCTCTTCATATCTTAAAGCAACGAAAAAGTTAATTTAACGAAGTTTTAATTAAAGAGAAGCAAGAACAATTACAATAACAAGAATATTTTATTTATTGACATAACTATTTCTCGTACTTGGAACGTGCGAATTAGACAATACGTTAATCTCTAAATGTTATTCTTTAATCTTCGTTCGATGTTTCAAAGTTATTTATACATAATTATTTATTAAATAAAAAGTACTTTTTTGTTATTTTGCTTTCTAATTGAAGCATAAAGCGATTTAACTCAAAAGCTTTTTAAAAGAGTTTACGAGATTAATTTCTTTCAAATGAAGTCTAGTAAGAAGCGTCAAATCTCGCTAAAGCATTTTTATCGAACTTGACTAAGTGATTTCTATAAACATAAGACTTCTATGAGTGAATTTGGCAATGTCTTGATAATTGTTACAAACATTGATATCGTCGCACAACTTTCTTATCTAAAGAAGTTAATATTTGGTTTTAATCATTGCTAAGTTCGCATGCGTCGCATTCACTTAATATAATAAATTAATTATATAAATACGTAACGACGTTCGTAGATCGACTAGTCCACTAAGCTATGTAGACGACGAACTTGGCGCAATAGATATAATCAATAGAATGCTTAATGATGATCTAATTGATCAAGATCATGTAAGTTTAACTACAATTATCATAGATCAACTACTAATTTAAACGAGATTCTTCGTATTTTTATTTATTTCGAACACGAGAATCTATCTAAAGAAGAAACGAATAAAGACGCGAACAATCAAGTTAAATATTACAAGAAATTCATGATTCTTAATTAATTTCTTAAATCATAGATAATTAATATTGATCACATCAATAATAAGTTTGTAGCGACTATAAGTTCGCTCAAAGATAAAGAGAAGTTACTTGTCACTAGTAAGCATTGCAACTATCATTCGTTTCTTATTTCTAATAAGAGAATAGTGTCTATTAACAACGAAGTTCGAGATCGAATTAAATCACTAATTATTTAAAATGTTCGAAAGAATATAAGACTTATGAAACTAGAATTTTAATCTTTAATTTAGCGTCTAGATTAAAGTTTAGTCTAAAAGAGAATCTAGATTACGTATATTTAATTTAAGATAACAAGACGAATTAAGCAACGTATACTATATATATTACTACTAATTAAAAGATCGCAATTTTCTTACTCGCATTATCGATGTTAATATCTTAGTAATTTAACAAACGTTTCTTCGATTAAGCTAGTCTTTAAGATAAATCTTGAAGTGTATGATGCAATATTTAGTGTGTCTACTTAGATCTCTCTTGTAAATCTTGAAATATTATGCGCGTATTTTTGTACATCGCGAGTTCTTCGCAAAAATAATTATTTTTTCGTGTAAAATCATGAATTCTTTTTATCGAAATAAATACAATTTGCTACTTGCTTATACGTAGACGATATAAAAGATAATTTAAACTTAAGATAATATTGTAATTTTGTTAAATAAAATAATTTAACGACGTGAGTTTCACTAGAGAATCGAACAATGACTTTTGATATTTAGATTTTAGCAATCTTGTATTGCGCTATGAAGATACAAGTCGTAGCTATCTATAATTGCGAAATAATGTATCTTTAACTTCGAGTTTATTGCGATATTTTCTTTTTGTATTGTAGTTAAATTGTCGTGTTATATGTTCGTTGTATTAATTCTATTCTAGAAAGATTAAAACAAAATTTATTTTTACTAAATTCTATCGTCTATGATCTTTGACTAACAAAAGTAAAAAAAAAGACATTTCGCTCTATAATAATAAAATCTATTTGCTATCGAAGAGATCTAATAATTATGTATTGCGAATAAGAAACTAGCTTTTTCACGTTAATTTTATAAATTGTCAATACATTTAACGCAAAATAATTTCCCAAAGAAAAAACTAGCTTGCGACTAAGATAAAAAGACTTTTAATTAAGTTTAAATCTTAATATTGCGACGTAGTACGACGATCGTTAAAAAGCAATCATGAGCAATGCTAATATATAACGAAGAGAAACTTAAATTAAGAACATTCGATTTAATGATCTTCAAAGAATTGATTTCCCCTCTACACATCGCAAATTACTAAAGCGTTATGTGCTAACGAACGCATCTTCTATTCGCAATATACTAATAAATAAAGAAAGACTTTTATTTGTCGCAACGAAATCATTAGAATCAAGTCTTAAAAAAGCAAAGCGCGAAGAATCTATTAAGTCGCAAATTCTTTATCACAAGTTCATGTCTCTAAATTAAACAAAATCTATTATTATGACGTTTAACAATACGTCGAAGCTCTTTACGATCAAAAAATACAAAAGCGTCGCAAACGATAAAATAAAGAACATTCTCTCAACTTAATACTTTAAAACTATTAACGTGATGTTTATTATTAAAGCATTTTAAATCATTACAAAGATTCACATAATGTACAAAAGAATAAACGTATCATTAAGATATATTTTAAAGACGTCAAGAAATTAATTCGTTTCGCACAAAATTGAGACAATCTACAAAGAGATAAATCTTGTCGCGCTAATAATTCTTTTGTTAACACTTTAGCTCTAGATGATTCAAGAACTTCTTTATCTATATAAGAATCTACGTCTTTTTCATGAAGCAATGAATTGTGAACAAGTGCTAATTAATCAACTAAATTACGTTAAGATCAATAAGGTCAAAGTTCAACGTTGTAAAGCTTAGCTTATCTTGATAGCCAATGTAGATAAAAGCATGCTTCGCAATCGTCAAACGAATGAGACACATAAGCGCAAGAACATCAAAGATTTAGAACTAATGATGATCGAAATAATAAAATCAAACACAAGCTTAATGAATGCGCAAACATTAGATCTACAATTCTTAAAAAGATAAAAAAAGATTACGAACATTAAAAGCTTTTTAAATGTTACAAAAACATTTAATCTTTAGAATCTTCAAAATGTAAATAGCTAATCACTCAAATGTGACGAGTAGATTATTGACGAACATTAGCATTCATTTCTATCATTAAAGTTAACTAGTGTATGTCTCAAGACTTATGTTCTTATAACTTAAGTCTTGACTTAAATAAATTGAACAATATTTAGTTAAACGTTGTAATATAATTACGCATATTTATGTTATAATTAAGTTAATTATAATAAATGCTAGAGACATGCATGCTATATCAAGTTCGTAATCTCTTCGTCGTTCGTTTGACGTTTATCTCTACTATACGTTTAATCTAAAAACAAGTTTGACAATAACATTAACTTTGCACGTTCTATTTATTCTTATTGGTGTTAGACGTGATGCTTGTCTAATCGACGTTCCTTAATATTCTAATGTTCGCTTAAAGAGTTTGTTCATTTTAATCTTAATGATGACGATGCGTCTACGTTGATTAATCATTATCTATTGACTATTTATTCATTGCTAGAGGCTTATTAATTTTGTCGACTATATATGTTGGCATGCATAGCAATTCTCGAAGAGTTAACTTGATTGTCTTCGAATCGTCTAATTTCTTCTATTAATAAGCGTCTTCACTTGCTATCTTGTATGCATAATGAAGATGTTTTTGATTTTTAACGAATAGCAATAAATAATTAGAGTGAGTCGAATAAACAATTTTCGTCAAATTTATCTTAGATATTGAAGTTCAACGTTGAGTGCTATCGTCTAATAGATCGTCGTCTAGAGATCATAATTGAAAGAATCTTTTTTAATATTTGTTTAGCGCAATTGTGAAACAAAGTAATACTAGTCTATCTCGATTAATTTTAATTTTCTCTTATTCGAGAGTTTTAAACTTTAAGTATTGCGACTAGAATGTTTGTAACATCGCAATGATCGCAAATTAATGCTCTACTACATTATAAACTTTCGAACAAAGTTAACATTCTTTTTTGACGAACTCTTGCATTAAGACTTATAAATCAAATTTATGTTTTATAATTATGCGACGACGTTTTTCACGATCTCAATCAAAGCAATGTTAAGATTAGAAATGATATTAACGCAATTGTGCAATATTATAGCTTTATGTTCTATAACTTTTTAACTATAAGCAAGGTCAACGTTGCGATTAATATTTAGCACAATTTAAATAGTGGCATCATTTGACACAATTGTAAATAAATGTGCATCGCCACTATGTAAGTTGTTCTAACTAACGATCTTTTAATCTTACATAAGATCAACGTCAAAATCGACGTTTGTTCAAATTCGAAATTCTATAAAATTTGAGAAAGTGTTGAATTGCGAATTGTTACAACGACGTAAAAAAAAATTATTATAATTCGTAAACGCTAGAAATTGAACAAAATTAATATAGAGATTTGCGTAAAATTGCGAGTGATCTAGAACGCTATTACGCTATCGTGAGCTAACATCGAACAAATTGTTCGTTCTAATTTAATTATTAAAAGAGAGCAACATTCTAAATCTTAATAAATCTTAATTGTTCAAAATCGTAAAATCTTTTATATTAGATGTCGAATATTAATTTCGATGTTCTTCGACATGCGAAAAGCTCAAAAATCGAAAAGATGCGTTTAACAAATATTCGTTTCTATTTGCTTGCTTAATTACTATTAATGAAAGATTCTTTGCTATTATTGTACAAATTAATTGTATCTTTAACGTAAATTATGCTTTTTTATGATTTTCGTTGTATGCAATGATTTAAGACTTATAACGAAGAAAAATTATTATATTAACTTTAAAGAGGATTGCGAACTAATAAGTTTTTTTTCAAAATTATTTCTTTGCGTTTGCGAAAAAGCTTATTGCGCTTTACGATATCTAATAGCATAATAAAATACTACGTTAATACTAAAGTGTGCAAAAGTTTAATACAATTCGAAAGAAAATAGATAAACATTATATATTATTAACGATATAAAGCTAGTCTTTTCAAATTTAATTTTATATTAACTAACGAAGACGATTTCGAACGCGAATATCTTTTCTATACAATATAATCGTTATTTATTTTCGACATAGTCTAAAACTAGCTTCTTTTTCAAAAATGATTAATTTTGCAACTTCCATTTCTAGTGTCGAATTAATTTCTTTTTTGAATCGATAAAATTGTTATTTGTTTCGCTAAATTTGCGCTTTCGTTCTCGACGCTCAATTTTTAAATCACACGCTCTACACTTTAAATGCTTAATTCTATTATAATAAGACGTGCCAAAATTAGTCTCTAGATTCTATTGCGAAACAAATCATTCTATTGTTTGCGAAAAATTACTAATTTTTCATCTAGTTTTCGTAATACTTTAAAGATAAATCGTTGTCGTATTTGCTAAATGTTAAGTTGTAACTTTTATAAACATCTCGTAGTATCTATACAACTTACATACATGACGCTTCAACTTAAAATATTCTAAGATTTTCGTTTTTATAATAATTGCTCAATGAGATTGCTACAATTTACTTAAAGCTTCAAGCATATAAATTTTATTAAATCTACATCGTATTGTATTATAACAATGATATATTTTATTCATAAATAACGACATGTGATTTAATTTAAAAAACAATAATAATAAAAGCATTATATACACAATTTTTATACAATTGTTCTTGAAATTCAATCTTGTGTAAACATAATCGCGAAACTTCGTTATACAATTTACGTTATTGATCGTAAATTGTTTTTTCATCAAGATAACATTTAGTTAAAAGTAGTTTTATTGCGACTCGTTGTCTAAGCGATTTTGCAAATTCTATTAAATAATTTGATCATTTAGTAATAAAATAAATGAGCGATAGAGTCGCGAAATGAATTCGTCAAGAAATACATAATAAAAGTTAAGAGCGCTAGAAGAGACGAAAGCTTTAATCGTGCTCATATTTAGTAAGAGAATTATATTGACATTGATTAATGATTATATATAACGATTTTCCCATAACGTTAGATTTATCGAATTATTGTGCTTTAGGTCTTCGTTTTAAAACGTTTCTAGCGTCAATAGATGTGCTAATTTAAAAAGTTTGAGACCATTTAGCGACACTCTTAAACATAGAGATAAGTATCTACACAAATGCTACGAAGGTGACTCGCTCACTAATGCATTATAAGTGAAAAAACAATATAGACGTATTAATGAATTACTAACGCTTTCTATACATAGAGCTTATCTTCGATTCTTAATGATCGAACGTGCTTATATTCTACTAGATTAAATCACTATATATTATCGTTTCTATAAAGTAGTCTTATCGTAGTCTCTTTATCTTTGATCAATTTTATTGTAGTTTAAAAAGACGTAAAATGTGATGTCTAAAATAGTTATAATAATTACTACGATCTTAATATCGCTTTTGATTTAACGATAATTAAACATTCGCTAATTCAAATCAAAGTTATTCTTAAATGAAGTCTCAAATCTACGTACATTATAATATCTATTCAAAAATCAACATTTAAGTAGATAACGAAAATATCGTAAAACATTCTATTTAACAATTTGCTCAAAGCGAAAAAATTGTTAACTTAAAATTTCAAAGACTTCGTTGCATCGAAAAATATCTTATTCGCAATCAAAAAAATCAAAAATAATAAAATCTTTTAAGTAAAAATGTTAAATAAATACAAAAAATAAATTATAAATTCGCTTATTTAAACTAGTTTTAAATATAAGATCAAAAAGATCTTAAAGTTGTAATTGAAAGTCAATACTTATTTGCAAAAGCTTAAGAAATGCTAGAGAAATAACATTTCAAATATTATCTTTATTAATTAACAAAATGCGTACGTTTATCGTAAATGATTTTAGATTTGCGATAAACGTATCTAAGCAACAAAGAGTATATTTGCGAATAACGAATTAATAGTTGCGAGAAGTCGATTGCTCAAATATACGAAAACACATATTATATATTGTATGTTTACAAAACAAAATATGTTTTAGCTTGCGATACAAACAAATAAGACACGTGAGATTGCTTTTAAGAAACGCTCACTTAAAAAAGTTTTTGCTAATGTTCTCTTAATAAATTAGAGCTACGCTCGCTTCTTAATTAATAAGAACGAAATTCCAAGCATAGAATTGATCTTGCACTTGATCGCACTACTTAACAACTATAATTATGAAAAAAAATCAATAATTGCTTTAAATACTACGAGCTTATAAAGAACATTAAAGACAAGTTTAAACTTAAAGTCTATTTAATTATTAATGAAGCGTACACTATTGTGTAAATGATGTAATCTATTATGTATGTCTAAAGAATAAACATTTATAAGCATTTCTAAAATAATTAATGAGACGATTTCTTCGCAAACAATTTTGTGAAGATCAATTAAACGAACGAATGCGACGAAATGCTTGTTATACTTATCGCAAATAAAATTTAACACGCAATTAATCTAAATAAAGTTAAAGAGTCTTTCTATAATCTAAGAAACGTAACTTATTGCTTCGCGAAAAAAGCGATATAAATAAATAATTAAATAAAGCTAACGAACTTGTTGTCGTAATTGTCGCATCTTATTTACATAATGTAGAAAAACTTCTTTCAATCGTTTGTGACGAGTTAACGAAGAGATTGACGCTTTAATAAGATAGAGAACGATTATAAAAAAGAAAAAGTTAATTAAGTTTTATTAATCGAGACAAAATTTAAGATCTTAAGCTTGTAGAACGTTAAAAGTAATACTTGCTTCGTTCTTTATAATAACGATCACAATACGCAAATGTACGAATCGAGACAAACAAGAAGCGCTATTTGTTGTCGTTTACGATTTCAAAAAAGCAACAATTTTTGTCGAACTATTAAAGTTATTCACAAATATATAGATAACATCTATAATTAAAAAAAGCAATTAAATGTATAAAATATCGAATACGTTAAGTTGTAATAAACATTTTTAATGAAGACGATAGAATTTAATTTTATAACAAGTGAATTTAAACAATGTTGTCGATGTTTTCAATTTTAAATCGTTATTTACAATAAATATAAAATAATTAAATATAATTGTTGTTGTGTTGAGTCGTAAATCTACATCGTTAATGTTGCGTTTCTTCTTAAAGTTATTAAAAGAAAACAATTTATAAAGAGCAATATTTTTAACTTGTTTTCTTACAAATAAAAGTAAGAATAGTTGTTGCGTCGTCGCATCATTAAGATCATTTAATAATTAAACGAAGCGATTTTTATCATAAAGAGTAAACTTATGTATTTTAGAAAAGTATAGCTAAGTAGAATGAGTACATGATGTCATTATGTAAGACGTAAAAGAAAAGTGTATACTATCTTTTAAATAAGAAAAAATTAAATCGCTAAATCATTTTTAGAGAAAAGCTCGTTTCTTTTTCTTTTGCGTCGAAACTTTTTTTAAAAACGATAATAACAATTTTGCTTAGCGCAAGAACGCTTGTTTTTATACATTGTTAATTGTCGTTCTTTACAAAGCGTTTGCTAAATGTTTTTTATAAATCAAATTTTAGAATTACGTTTCAATGAGAAAAACGTTAAATTTATAAAGAATTAAGCTTTTTGTGACTTCGCAAAGCTATAAATAAGACAATTCTAACTAGAAGATTTAATTACTAATTTTTAACAATACGATTCAAAGAATGTATTTTAATTAGTACGCATCTTTAAGCTTGAAAACTATTTACAACTTCATTTAGATCATCATGTTCTTGTGATTATATTTAAATAAAGACTTAACAATGCTCTACGTTTAGACAAGAGCTTCATTAAAACTTTGCGATCTATTAAGGAACTCAATCTACTATCGCTTTACGAAAGTGTATCTTATCTACATAAAGCTTATCGACTTAAGACAAATAATAGGTTTTTACACTTAAACAATAGATAATGAGTTGCAAATCTATATCTAGAAGAACGTAAAAAATTCTTCTCTCTTCTATGCTTTTTTAGATGTTTAATTGTTCTTAATTCTTGACGAACATACTAGACGTACAATATGAAAAACATACTTAAACACATTTAACTTCTACGACGAGAACATATATTGTTATGCACATTAATGCAACTTGATTAAAGATGTTGCTCGTAAACACTTGTGACTAATTAAGCTTTTAAAGAGCAAAAGAAGAAACGTTTTATAACTACAACGTCTAACAAAAAAAGACGAACAAATAAAGACATTTCAAGATGTGCTTAATAATCTTTTGCTCTTTGTTAAACTTTAATCGACGTTAAAAATCGATATATTTTATAAACTATTAACACTTTGTTGTTTAAAAAAAATGACACATTATTTTGTGCAAATACGAGAAAGTTGATGCGACATTCTTAATAAACAAATTAATATCTTTCTTTATTTTAATAATTATACTATGATTGTCGTATAAAACAAAAACACGTTTTTGTCGTTAAAAGACTTTCACTTGATTAAACAATTACTATTATAATGAAAGATATTCTTTTTTAACTTTTTCGACAATGAACGATTTACGATTCTCTTACGTTTGCAATTTATTAAACATATTATATTTTTTCTTTATATCTTTTTAGAGAATATAAAGTATCTAGAATTTTGTGCTAAAATTATAAAATTTATACTTCTACTTAATTTTAAAAATTTCGTCAACGATAATTTTACACATTAGCACAATAATTGTTTCGATTAATGCGAACAACTTAGCGAGAATTATCGAACGTGTTACAAAAGTAGCAACGATCTTTAAACGCAATAACATTCTTATTAACAACTATAACTCTTTACTTGACGTCACTTTTTCGTCATAATTAATTAAGTATTTCGCAAAGATAATAGAAAAGCTTAAGAAAAAGAGAAAAAGTTTCAATGCGAATGATAACATAAATTGTCAAAGTTTGCATCAATTTGCGATTACAAAAACATGCGTAACATGTATCTTAATATTAACGAACTAATGTTTAAAGACTTTCTTCGCAATGTTTGTTCATCTTAATTTTATTAACTAAATGAAGAAAATATTAAAGATAAAGTTAAGCATCTTAAAACGTTACTTGCAAATATTTAACGTCGTTTCTCAAAAATTAAGACGCTAACGTTTTTCTTAAATTGCAAGACGTGTGACTCGAACATTATGTTTCGTTGTGAAAGATCTTTTAAGCAATTATTTAAAGATAATGCTTTTTATTTTTTCTTATAACATGTATATTATAATTGCGATCGCAAAACAAAACATTGTCGCAAACGATATCTAACTATTTTTGTCATAAAATGTGATATTTTTTGTGCTTTCTTTAATGACGCAACAACTCTAAACATTATAATTTAAAAGTTAAACATTAAGTTTACTTTATTTTCTTAGTTTTTTGCAAACTTGTTTTAGTTACACTTAAATCTTGCAACTTTAAAATTAATAACTTTATCACTATTAATATCTATTTAAGCTTTAGATGCTTTTACGTTTGCGTACGAAAATCTAATCGAAAACTTTTCGAAATTAATTTATTCAACATTTATATAGCATTTAGCTTAACAATATTTACGTTCTTCTTAAAACAATGTTCTAATCATAATTTCCCTCGTATCTCTTTACGATAAAACTTCTTTTTATGTGAAAAAATTAAGCGTGAAGAGAATCTTAAATTTAACAAAAGTGCTAGATGTGTGTGAACAAAACATCGAACACGTTTATATAAGTCATAGCACTACGACAAAGCTTAAATTCATTAATGATAAAACTATTGTACAATAAGTTAATTAATTTAAGAATTACGTTATCTTTAAGATTTTTATAAATATCGTAAATAAGTTGAAGCATTAATACGAAATCATAATTAACGTATCTTAATTAATAAAAGAACGAAAAGCTATACAAGAAATAAACGTCTTAAACGTGAAAAAATATTCTTAATGTTTATTTTTTCTAGATGTTTTACGATTAGAACGCAACTTCTTCTTAAACAACGATTTTTGCTTTATTTTCGCTATTTTTTAATTCGCTTAATTTTGATCTTTAGCATTTTTGTTGTTTTTAAGTTTCGCAATAGATTAATCTTTATGTTTCACAATATTATTAAACTAGCAATATTTATTCTCGTCTAAAATCTATTTATACGATCGATGTTTCTTTTTTAAAATTTAAATGTATTTTTTTTTGTTTTTAATATTTATTAACAAACTCTTAATGTTATTGTCGTTCTTTAATAATAAGTTCGTCGTAATTATCGCTTTATCTTCGCTAAATAAAATCTAAATTATAATTAAAAATTCTAAAAGTTCTTTAAGTGTTAACTAATATCGCTTTAGATTCTTTTTCGTTGTTGCAAACTCTTTTATTTTTATCTTAAAAACGTTATAAGTATTTTTGTGATTTTGCTTTTTTTTTTGCAATTTGTTTTCTAAATTAACATAAAACTTTTAAAATTCTACACAAAGAGTTTCGAACTTTTAACAACAATCTAGTGTTACGTTTAGATTTACTTAGATTTGTTAAAACTAAAGATTAATTTAATGTAAATTGAAGTTCTACTTGTTAATTTAAAAAGTAAAAGCTTAATTTCGTTAAAACATTTTTTCTTTTTAACGTACACACTTCTTGAAAAACTTTTAAAGAAGATTGTTGTCTATTAATAACTATTGTTTCGATTACCTTAATTATGCTAATAAAATGAACGACTTATTTACGACATATGCTTTATCTTAAACATGATCGACTTTAAAATCAAGAAAAAGATTTTCGTTACAAAAGACTTAACGATTGTTGCAATAAAAAATTAAATAATAATTGTAAAAATATATTAATAAAAGTATTAAAAACTCTACATCTTAAATGAAAGAAAAAATAACAAAACGAACTCGCAAGAATTGCTTTCTTATAACAATAAACATTATAACAACGTTCGTAATAAGAGCTTAAATCTTTATCTCTATTTACAAACATAATAGATGTGTGTTCATTAATTTTTTCAAATTGTTTTTGCTTATTTTAACGTGATTCGACGCTTAGAGCTGTTCTTGTTAATTTTGCAACAATTGTGATAATTAAATCGATTTTCTCTTCTTAGCGCGTCTTAAGTTAGACTTCTTTATTTAACTTTAGTGATATTCGTATTACATGCGATTTAACTCTATGCTAATTAAATAATTCGAGAATTGTTTACGTCAATTTAGTATTATAATTTAAAAATATAGAGTAATTTCATTTTACGCTATACGAAATATCGTAATATTAGAACTTATCTCTTTAAGCGTTTTGTGCATTAAGTTACATAACGTTCAAAAATAAAGAAATTTATATATTAATTTTAAAATTCCAATAAAAAGTAGCGTCTTTTAATAGATTCGTAAATGACAAAAGTAATATCTAAGCGTTATTGTATTATTAAATGAACGCAAAAAAATTCGTCACTTCTTTTAAATTAAGATGAATTTTATTTATACAATTTTATTGTTTGCGCAAAATTATAATCGTTTTAAACGAAAAATTTAATTTTAAAGCGACTTTTTAATATTATTTCGCAAGAAGATTTTAATTAAATCTATTTTTTTTAGTAAAAGTGATCTCGTATATTGCAATTAGTAAACTACGTTAATCGAATATTTATTTATCGTTGCTAGAACTTTTTATAATTTCTTGCGTTAACAATCGTATTAAAGAAAGAGTTTTTATTCAAATTACTTTATATATTTTGGAATTTTTTATTAAATTTTGAGTCGAATTAAAAGCGAAGAATAAATAAGAAATTCTAAACATTATTAAGAGTTCTTAGTCGCTTCTAGCTTCACTTCATGAATTAAAATCGACGTATAATCTTTTTTAGCTTCTAATTTTTAAGCGTTTTATAAAACAATCGATCTACACACTTTCCTAATTTTATTCTCTACAACATGGCATCATCATCTAACGATTAAATCTTTTTCAACATAATAAACAACAATAACTTCGACTTAGATATAACTTCTATAACAATAAATTTAAGCTACGATATTAAATTACAACAATTTGAGCAAACAATAAGCACAAATTAAGCTTTGCACAATTTATTTTATAGCTATTTGCAAACAATTAATCGTTAAGAGTATCTTAGTCTTTTGTAGCAATTTGTGACGCTTAAAGAGAAGTTCGTATAATTAAATTAATTTTAAAGTACAACTAACATTGCACAAAGTAATAAGTCTTTCGAAGTATATATTAGAAGCACGATTTATTGTTATAAGCTAATCTCTTTGTCGCAAAAGCTTAAAGAACTTAAAAGCTCACAATAAAACAATGACGCTCTTTCTTAATAAGTTGCGCAATCTTGTCAAGTACGTCGTACGCAAAGACGATTCGCATATAACTATTCGAATTCTACAACAAAAGAATTTCGAAAAAATCAAAATTGTGATTAATAACATTAATTAAAAGAGACAAAGATAAATAGCACTTAATTAAACAAGATAAGACTCTAGTAGTTTAAATCTTAGCACACCTCTTTCTTAAAAACGTGAATTTCATTGACTTAGTTATCATTCTATTCTATTTTAATAATGTGATAACGAATAATCTTTATTAAAAACGCTTAAGTTGTTAGTTTAACACATATCGTTAAAAATCATTTACATAAACGTAAAGTTAAATAAACCTAAATCTATTCACTTTAGAACACGTATTTTTGGGCGAATGTTTTTACAAAGCTTCATAAGACGTCTATTAAACAAAGAAATTTGCAAAGATTATAATTCGTCTATTCTTAACGTTTTCTTAAAGAATGTAAATTTATTGACGCGCTTTTGCGTGTAATATACGTTCGATGATCTTTCATTTCGTAAAACCTTAGTGTTGTACATCTCTACAATCTCTACGAAAGTGCGTAAGACTCAACTTACGTCTCTACGATATTAAAGCAAACAAGTCGTTTTTGCTCGCAAACTAAATTAATTCGTAAAAGAATGCGCTTCGTAAGACTTAATTTACGTCTCTACGATATCGAAGCAAGCAAGTCGTTTTTGTTCGCAAATCAAATTAATTCGTGAGAGAATGCGCTTCGTACAATTTAGCTTCTTCGTCTTTACAAAATTAAAGCGAACAAGTTTAATTTTGATCACAAGTTAATTTAAGTCGTGAAGACGTACGCTTCGTACAATCTAACTACTATTACGATAGTTTTTCGTTTACGAAGCTATGCGTCGTAAGAAGTTGACGCAATCTCGCACGAACTCTAGCTTTATAGAAATTATAAAGACGTATAACATTAAAATCTTACGAAAATAAAAACTAAAGAGCGTATGTTATGTCACGCTAGTTAGTTTCTAATCTAAAGTTATTCTTGAAATTGATTTAAATCGCTAATAACGCGACATCAAAAACGCTAAAGCATAATATACAATCATTCATAAAAAACATGTTATCGTTGCTTCAACGTCTTCAAGAATCTTTCACATCTTTATCTAATTATGTGATTACATTAATGCGCACTAATTGTCTATCGCTTTAAAAAAAACAATGTTTATCGATTAAGTTTATTTCGACTTAAGAAAGCTTAATCGTATCTCGTACTTTACTTTACATTCTATTTTTGTCTTTTCTTAGTTCTTAAAGTAGCTATTATCTAATAATGGAAACGTTAGTGATTTCGACATAATTTATGATTGCAATGAAAAGAAGTACATTTCTTAAAAGAGAAAACTTAACAATTTCGACTTCTATATAGTCGTAATTGTTTTTAGATTGCAAAGCAAAAAATGAAAAGAATAAAGAATATAAAATGAACTTAACAAATGTCTTAATTAAGAGAAAAAATCATATGCTTCAAATCGATTAAAAAGAAGATAAATTTTCTTGAATTAAGAAGTTATGAAGACTCTATTTACAAAATTGTTGATTAATATTTTCTTAAATGCATGTTAGCGTTTGATTTCCAATTTACGAGAGAAAGACTTAATAAAGATTTTGTATAATTATGCATGCGTTTGTCGTAAAATTTAGCACAATTTGTACTATTTATTAATAACGATTCGCAAGCTTCTAAAAAACGATTATATAAAAACAATTGCTCTCTAAACTTCGCAAACGCGTTAACGAAATTAGTAGCAAAAATCTAATTATATAAGTAAAGATCTAAAGTGAGTTAAGCATTGTGTTTGTACTTAAGATCGCAATAGAATTACGTAAAACAAACGCATTAAATCTTGACGAATTCTTCTATAAAGAAATGATAAATGTCGTGAAGTTAAAAGAGATTCGTGCTTTGAAACTATTAATTACGATTAACTTAAACGTTTATCGATTGTTTCTAAAGAGATCATTAATAACGATAGCTATCGCGTACGAAAAACTTAAAGTAATGAAATTGCTAATAAAAGAGTATAACGTCACTTTAATAACGTATTCTATTTATGTCGCTATATAAGAGCGAAAGTCTTAACAATACTTGTTAAAATTAAGTGTTAATTTAAATAAGAAAAGACAAAAACAAACATTATTTATGTATACTATAAAGAACAAATCAAGTTATTTAATTAAGAAACTAGCTAATACGACGAATATTAATATTAATAAGAGAGACAACGAATTCGAAAGCTTGTTAAAGAGAACAACATGAGCAAAAGATCATCTTAATTTCGACGAACTACTATTATATTATGAAGTTGATGTTTAAGTGAATCTCTCTCTTTTAAATGCTATTGCTAAAGATCGTTTAAAACTTATTTAACAACTTTTGAATCAAAAAGTCGACGTTAATGTATTAAACGAATATGAAAACACGTCATTGCAACTATCATTTAAACAAAACTATTTCGATTTAAAGATAAGTAATTTTATAGTGCGAATGCTTATTGTTGCTAAAACGAACATTAACGAAACGTATAACAAAACGTACAATGAAACATCTTTATTATGCTTTCAAATTCTTGAAATCGAAGCGCATAAATTCTTTAACGATCATTATAAAAATAAAAATAAATTTATCATTTAATGTTTGTTACAAAATAAAATCAATGTTAACAAAATTACATTAAACGACAACTTTACGTTAAATTTTACATGCGAACTTTCTAACAAATATCACAAAATTATGTTAATTAAAACACTATTACAAGAGAACGTCAATCTTAACATTTTAAATCGTAAAAATTAAACGACGTTAATACATAATTAACTTAATAACGCTAAGATTCACGAACTCGTTACTTAGAAAGCTAATCTTAAAACTATAAATGCTCTTGAGCGAAATGCTTTACACATAGCAATTAAGGCATACAATTTCTCAATGATCGAAGCACTTTTCGAATGTTATATTGATACTTCAATTCGAAATAAAAAGAACAACACGACACGCTCTTATCTAAATAAGACAAAGAATTCGACAAATATAAACTTAAGAGCACAAATTTTGCAATTGCTCAATAAATAAGAGTTGAAAAACAAGTAAAAATCGAAGAACAATTAGAAGTTGAAGGAGATAATATAGAATATCAAATCTTGTATCGAGATAAACAACAATTTAATACTCTTCTTAATAGAAAATTGTCTCGACACACTATAATAAAGACATAGTAAAATCAACTATGTTAATTAGCGAAAATAAATAAGAAGCATCGTCAAAAAGCAAGAAGCTAACGATAGAAATAATAGCTAAAGCTATTATCTTATCACTTCTCTATCTTTTTATCATTATTTTAGCAAAGAAATTACATCATCGCAATCGCCTAACAAAATAATATCAAAAATTAACAATAGATGTGCAAGTAAAACTTCCTTGCTTATTCAAATAATAGAGCTTGTCGTCTAGAGTTTCGCTACGCAATTAAATTCTATTATCAATCGCTTCATACTAAGAATTCTTAAGATTATTTTAATTATTAAAACAACATCGATTGACTTTTGCAAATTTGTCTTTATAATCTAATCTATAACATTCTTGTTTAAATTAATTTCTTTATATAGAACAATATAAGAACGAAGTTTTTCGATATCTTTTGATCGTTAATCTTCGTTAACTTTTCTTGTTTTATTGTCGTCGCAAAGCGAGCAAAGCGATGCGCTAACATCATTAAACAACTTTGAAACGAAAAAGTTTTAACGACGACACTATTAACATATTATAATGTAAAGACGATTATGAAGTTAAACGATCTTAGCTCACTTCGCGTTTAAGAAATTTAGTTCAACATTAAACGCTAGATATCGCAAATTATTTTTAACACAATTAATGTTCTAGATGTAATGTCAAACGAATTAATTAAAGATAGCGAATTTTTCTAGATATAAATAAAAAAGAATAGAGACAACACATAAAGATTTTCTATATAATTTTTTAATTAAATTATGAAAATTCTCGATGTTTTAATCGAAGTTATATACGAAAACGTCAAACAATCTTTTTTTGAATCAATAAAAATTATTTTTAAAACGAAAGTTAAGAATTAAAAGACATTCGTTAATTTATATAATTAAAGACAATTTATAAGACGATTTGCTTCTTGCGTTTATTAAGATTCTAGCATTCGTAAAAACTATAATATAAGACTTCGAACGCAACAATTTTTTCGTACATTTCGAATATTTATGTTTTTGTGTCTTAACTATCTTTAAGACATTAATTGTATTAGCTTTCTTAAATTTGTAACGACGTATATTGTGATTAGCTCGCAACTTAACTAGTAGATTGTGTTGTTAATAACGTCTACTTCTTTAATTTTGTCTTATTCTAAGTAATTTTAAGCAAACAACTAGATTGTGTGCTTAGAAAGAAGTTAAGATGATAATTGTAAAAATGATCACTTTCTTGTACATGCGAATAGACTCAACGAAACGTTAACGACCTCAAGCACAAACGACGAAAACGAAAAAAGAGTTAAATAAAGAAGAAAGAAGAAGATTTTTGCGTTTTTTATCTCTTAAGTTACGACTAATTTAATGCAAAAGACTAAAATCTTAGAAAAGAAAAAAATAAAAAAGAAAGAAAAGAAGAAGAAAAATAAAAGAGATTTTTTGCTCTTTTATATTCTTTAGTTGTAACTAAGTTTCGTAACTAATGATGCAACGCCTAGATTCTTGATTTAAGAAAAAATCCACAATAGATAACTAGTCGTAGTGCAACGTCTAGGCCCTCTTAAATGACTAGTCCTAACTAGTTCTCGAAATAAAACACATCGTTTGCCCTAATAACTAGTCTTCTCCTTAGTGCCAAGAGAATTAATCGTGACATACTAGGGTCGTATCACGAATAACTAATTTAATTGACTTAAATTAAGTCATTAAGTAAGACCAATCTTTAGTCTCTTAGCTACTAGACAAAGTATTTCTCACAACATTAACTTTCGAATTTAAAGAAATAACGTAAAATTGTTATCTTAAAAAGACTATGTTCTAAAGTGAATCAAAAAGAAGAAATGACATTCTAAATAGTCGAAGACTCAATATTAAGATTTATTTTATTTTGTACGTGAGCTAATCTAGAAATTATAACGTAGACAATAACAATTTGTAAAACATATTTAGATCGATTAAGTTAGAATCTTTTGCATCACTAGCGCATGCTTTTGGAGATGCATTTTGTCGTTTAAATTAATATTGTATCTTAAATAAGAACATGCAATAAGCTACTTATTTAAATGATGACGCAAGTGCTTTCAATAAAAGTGTCGTTTTAAATCGTCGTAACTCAAAAATAAACATAGACGCTTCAACGCTAGAAATTCTTTATTATTTAAACAAATAATACATTGCGTCGACGAACATTCGATCAAAAAAGAGGCGAAAAGATTCGATTGCTAAAGAATAATTTGCGTCGTCTTCTCTTACTTAAACTTGATCGTCGAAGAATTCTTTCTTTAACGAAAATCATAATTTTTCTACAATCGACACAAGATCGTCAAAGCACTAACGATTGCTTCTCTTCTTTAACATTTCTTTTTCAAAGAGTCAATAATAAAAATAAAAAAAGTTTTAATAACGCGAACGCGTTCTACAAAAACGTAAGCTTCAATTCTTATCTTTTTCTCTTCTATTATAGATAGCTCTCTTAATTGACGTTAAATATTAATTATCGATTGCTTCATCTTATACTTCGCTATAATCTCTTTCAAAAATGCTTGCTTATGTTGACGAATAACGTTGCGATAAATTTGATAAATCTCTTAGTATACGTAATGAAGCGACGTTTCTTTTATAGTTTTAATGAATCTCTTATGATCTTAAAAGATTTTTCGTAGCGTTTGTAACTTTTTATGCAATAAATCTATCTTAAGATGTTGTCGAATCTCTACTTGTTAAGCGATCGTAAATTGTCTAAGACGTTAAAAATTAATCGTTCGATTTAATTTATTAGTTGTTCGCATTAACGCAATTTAAGACTTCAATTCACAATAAGCAACTTAAGTATCAAGTATATATCTTAAGATATAATTCTTTTAATAGATGACAAAGTTGTGATGTTATAAAACAAAATTCTATTGCGATTCGATAATGAAGTTTTGTATCAATTAATAATAATTAAGACGCAAAATTTATACGTTATCTATTGCTATTGTTAAGAGCTTCTTTATTGTTACGCCAAAAAATATATAGATTGATCGATAGCTTCATGTTAATAATTGTGCCTAAATTAATCATTTGCGAACGAAGAGTGATGTACGTTAAGACTTTTGCCTCGAAGATTTGCGTCTCATAAATAATGCTCTTTTATCGACGAAAAACAAGTATCGTTTGCATCTTCTACTTGAACGAAAATTTAAACTAGTTCTATTTTAAGGAAATTCAAAGACAAAACAACTATTTCGCTAATGTTAATTTAGAAACGACGAAAACTTTGTTAATAAAAATCAATGTTAATATCGTGATATGCGAACAAAGCAAAAGATATAACTTATTTAACATATCAAAAATGCCAAATTCGTTTTTATTAAAATCGTTAACAATTTAACGCATTTATTATTTAACAATATATAGAATGCGACAAGAGACACAAACGTCTCTTTTTATCTAAGATAACTCTTAATATATTTGTACATAATCTCTAGAATTACTTGCGATCGTTCCCCCTCGTTAGAGTTCAAAAGCAAGATAACTTTAATGTGCTAATAACAAATCGCAAAAAAAGCAACAAGTTAATTTCTAATGATTTTAATTAATTGCATAATTAAAGTTAATTGAATGCGATGTTGTTCGTAATTAAATATTATCTTAAAGAAAAGAAAAAGAGTTTTGAGAAGCTCGAACTTATTTTTCGCACGCATAATAGATTTTTTCTTCGACTTCGTGCGTAAGTTATGTTTAATAGCGAGTTGCTATCGCATTTTTAGTCGATCAATAAAGAGCGAAGTATAACAAAACGAATATATTTCGTACATTTAACTCTTTACGAGCGAATCAAACATGTAGCAATTTATCTTCTTCTTTCGCATTAAGCAAAATACATTTTAATACGTTTGCAAAGTGCTAGTAGCATTCAAAGTATTCTTTCTTTTATTTATTAATCAATTAAAGAAAATGTAAAGTACATTGATTGTAATGACTTTAAGAGTGTTTACAAAATCTTTCTTCGTAAGTGCGCAATATCTATAAGAATTAATTATTATAATTAACTACTAATAAGCAAAAATCGCTTCTTACTTAAATCAAAAACTCTTAATCTAGTTTTGCAAATTTTCGATGCTCTCTCTATAGACTCGTTGAGTCAAAGTTAAAGCGTCAAAGTCGCTCTCCTTTTGCTTATAATATTTGATCAACTTTTTAACTATTTGCTTGCTATGTCTTCTAGAAGTCATGATCTCGCCCAATGTACAAATTAGATAATAAAAAGTTTGCAAAGAATAATAAAGAATAAAAGACAACTAAGAAAAAAAAGATAGACGTTAATTATAGCAAGAGCATAACGACGAGAAAAAGACTAATAAGATGTTGAAACAAAGTAAGTCGTCAAATAAGAATGATATGCTCCAAATTTATAATTGTAGAACGCAGGAAGCAAATTAGGAGCCAGAAAATATTCGGCGAAAAAACCATCAAAAGCAGCATTCGCACTAGTCGAAAATAATAGCATTTTGGTCGTTCTCTTCTCTTAATTTATAAATCTTTTATATAGCAAATTCTTGATTTTCGTATACGCAAATTATAAATTTAAGATACATATAATGTGTGTGTTGATCTTGTTATTTTTTAAGAAATTTATAATACTAGATTTCTATGCGACGTTTTAATTGCGCGTTAACATTTATTATATACGTTAATTAAGTAAAATGTTGTTAAAAATTATTAATGTTTTTAAGTTTAATTTTATTATATATTAAACATATACGTAGTATATTTAGATACGCATGTTCGCAATATTTAATTTCAAAACATTTGAAACTTTAACATTAAATTTTGTTTATTTCGTCTTTCTTTTTAATTTTTAAAAATAAAAAAATAATCTAAATAATTTTAAAGTTAATTGCGACAACAAAGAATTAAATCTAGTTTTAATATAAATCAAAATTATATTTTACTTAAGTTAAATATACATTAAATATATATTTATTAATTAACGTTTTAATAAAGACGTTAATTAAGATCTTAACTAATATTATGTTTTTTTTTTTATACAAAATAAAAAAATTTCTTTAAATGTGTATATAAATATGTTGAAACATTGTAATAATTTTGCACTTTTAATACAACTATTTAATTGCGTTTTTTAAAGATAATCGCAATCTTATTAACGTTAATAAAGTTCTATATATAATAAACATTAACTTAACATATAATAAATATAAAACGTAAAAAAGAATCTATTTTTTTAAATTTTATAAACAATAATTTGTTAAAATTATTAAAATTTTAATTGTTTAATGCATTTTAATTTTTTTAATTGTTTATAAAAGTATTTTTATTAATATTTCAATTATTTAATATTGCATTTAATTTAATAATGTTAATATTATTAAAATTCGAAGTTTGTTTATATGTTTAACAAATATTTAATATATAATAAGCATAAAATAAATCTTAATTTTATTTATTCATTGCGAAATTGTTTATTGATTTTAATTTGCAAAATTTTTAAACGTAAAAGAATTTTTTTTGCTAAAAGACATAAAAACTTTAAAGACGAAAAAATTAATAACATTATTAAAAAATATATTATTATTAAAATTTAAATTAAATATAGATTAAGCTTAAATATAATATATATGCAAAACAAATAATTGAATTGCGCAAATGTAAAATTATATTAAATTTATGCTACGTCTAGAAGTAATTTATATAATAACAAAATGTAATCTCGCAATACGTAAATCTTATTTTTAAATTTAATTGATTGCGCGTTATAGATTTTACACAATTTTAAAAATGCTATAAATATAAAGAATTAAATTTATGTCTAACATGTATTAGAAAAAAGCAAAATTTTAAAAATTAATTTTTAGTTAACACTAAATAAAAAGATTTATATTTTACATAAGCTATATATATATTAAGTTTGCATCTTGATCGCAAACGAAAATCGCAATTAATTTTTATTGTTTAAAATAATTATGTTAAGCATAAGCTAAGCATCGATAAAGTTTATCTTAGATAAAAAAAATTATTTAAGATAAGTTCGTCTTAAGTGCGATTTCTGCATTCGAGGTGAGCTACAACTCGTTGCTTAATAAATATTATTAATTTGCTTATAATAAAATTATATTTAAAATATTTTTTATATTGTTAATAATGTCGAATTTCTTTAACTTAACAACTTTTTTTGTTAGTTTTTTCTTTTTTTTTGTAAAAATTTGTTATATTTTTAACGCATACGTTGCATGCGCTATTTCTGCACTTAATTTTTAATTTGATATTTTAATAGTGTTGCTCTATATTTTTTGTTCGATTTTAATATGTTATTTATAAAGTTTAAGTCTAATTTATGCTTATTTGAACTAAATAACAATATACGTCGAATTAATATTTGATATCTATCTTTTTTAAATAATGTCTCTATATATTGTTGTATTAAAAAAGACGTTTTAAAATCTTTATTAAATATATGCTAAATTAATGTCTAACGTTTATTTTTTCTAAATAATGTCTCTATATATTGTTATATTAAAAAAGATATTTTAAGATTTTTATTTAATATATATTAAATCAATATTTAACATTTGTTTCTTTTAAATAATATCTCTATATATTATTGTATTAAAGAAAACATTTTAAGATCTTTATTTAATATATATTGAGTTAATACTTAATGTTTATCTTTTTTAAATAATGTCTTTGCATATTGCTATATTAAAAAAAACGTTTTAAAATCTTTATCTAATATATATCGAATTAATGTTTGACGTTAATTTTTTATTAAATAAGTAGTTCTTAAGTTGCGACTTTAAAATATATAAAAAAAATTGTTATTAAATTTAAATATTATATTTGTGCTAAATTTATACTTAGAATTAAATCTATTAAGAAAGAGTATTATATAAGAATTTTTTAAATTGAAAAAAAGATATAAATATTGTTAACAACGCTTTGCAACTCTTCGATCTTTTTTATCTATAATTTGATTAATTATTAGGTCAAATTAAATATAAACTAATTATATATTTTTTTTTAATTAGTTGAGCAATAATACAATTAAATTTACTACAATTGCGTCAAATAAATAAAATATCTTTTTTTATCTCGAAATCGTTCTTTTCAAATATCTTAATAGCGTATTTTCTTATTTTAATATATAATTAGCATAAATATAGTTTAAAATAAACATAAATTCTATCTAAATATAGAAACAAATAATAATAATTTTTGTTTTGCGAACTTATTGTTTTAAAAGTAATTGCTTTCTTTTATATTAATATAATTGCAAATTAGCGTTTATTAATATAAAAAAATCTTTAATTTCTCTTTATATAATTTGACAAAAATTTATTTTGTCTTTTGATATTTAATTTATATTTAAAATTTAAAATATAATATATTTATACTATCTATGCGTTGTAATAATTTGTTAACAATTTTAATTTTTTAAAGTTAATTAATAAAATAAATTGTTAAATAATTAAAATAACGTTTTCGAAAATTATGTTTAAAGTATACTTAACAAAAGATTAATATATATTCGAAATATTCGAATTATTCTTAAAAGTTATTAAAATTGTAAAAATATTTTTTAAATTTCAAACAAAATATTAGTAATATTTATATAATTTTAATATATATTAAGTATATTTTAAGTTTATTTTTTGTTTATATTTATTATGAAAGTTTGCAATTCTTTGTTTTTATAATTAATATAAATAATTTAAATAATTTAACAAACAATTTCTTTTAACGTTTTAAATATTTTAATAAATATTATATAATAATTTTCGATAATCTCTATATTAATTTACGCGTAATAATAGATATTAATTTTTATTATAATTTAAGCGTATACTTAATGTATATTGTATATATATTAAACTTACAATAATAATTCTTGTTTTAATTTAAAATACTATATAAGTTTGTTTTATTTTAAATCTATTTAAATACAAGATTTATTTTAAGATATAATTAATTTATAAAGATTTTAATTTAAGTATAAGTACAATATACAACAATATATTGTTAAGAATTTTTATTAAAATAAATAATACTTTTAATTTATTGCTTCTTTAAAGAACGCAATTAATTAAAAATAAATTTTTGTTTAATTTTTATAAATTATAAATTAAATTTATGTAATATTTAAATTAAATATAAATTAATTTTTTAAAACTATTTTAACAAAAAGCTTCTTAAATTTTTGTTTATAAATTAATATTATTATATAATCTTTTATATTAAAACTATTATATATATAACGCAAAGCAATTTTGTTATATTTTGCGTATAAATTATATATAATAGAAGAAATAGTAAAGTGTTTTACAAAATGTTTAGCGTAAACAATATATATATTAGATATAAATTTAGTTTATGCGTTGTTAAAAATAATAAATTTTGTTGTTTAATTATTGCAATTATATTGTTAACAATTTTTTGAAATATTTTAATAAAATATAATAAATAATAAGTATAATTTTTGCGTGCAATTAGTATAAAGAATAAAAATTGTTTTTAATTAACAAAAATATAGATATTTAATTGCACATTATATATATTAATCTTAATTTTGTTACTTTTTTAAAAATAATTAAATTTTATATATATTTAGTATATATTAAATTTGTATTAAAATAAAACTAATCGCAAATAAAGTTTTTAAAAGTTAGATATTTAATAAAGATATAATTTTTTGTGCATTGTTGTAATTTGTAGTTTATTAAAACGCAAAAATAATTAATATTAATATATATTAAGTTTGTGCTAATAATTTAATTTGTATATTATAATTTTATATTAAAAAATAAAAACATTTAATTTAATAAATTTATAAAATTAGTTTACGAACAATATAGATGAAGTAAAAGTTTACTTTATAAATTTTTTATATAGTAAACTCTTAATTTTTATATACGCAAATTATAGATTTAGAATACACACAACGTATATATTGATTTTGTTATTTTTTAAGAAATTTATAATATTAAATCTTTGTGCGACGCTTTAATTGCGCGTTGACATTTATTATATACGTTAATTAAATAAAATGTTGTCGAAAATTATTAATGTTTTTAAGCTTAATTTTATTATATGTTAAACATATGCGTAGTATATCTAAATGCGCGTGTTCGCAATACTTAATTTCGAAATATTTGAAACTTTAATGTTAAATTTTGTTTATTTTGTCTTTTTTTTTAATTTTTAAAAGTAAAAGAGTAATTTAAGTAATTTTAAAATTAATTGCAATAATAAAAAATTAAATCTAATCTTAATATAAATCAAAATTATATTTTACTTAAGTTAAATATACATTAAATATATATTTGTTAATTAACGCTTTAATAGAGACGTTAATTAAGATCTTAATTAATATTGTGCTTTTTTATATATAAAATAAAGAATTTTCTTTAAATATATATATAAATATATTAGAATATTGTAATAATTTTGCACTTTTAATACAATTATTTGATTGCGTTTTTTAAAGATAATTGCAATTTTATTAACGTTAATAAAGTTTTATATATAATAAACATTAGCTTAACATATAATAAATATAAAGCGTAAAAAAGAATTTATTTTTTTAAGTTTTATAAGCAATAATTTGTCAAAATTATTAAAATTTTAATTGTTTAATATATTTTGATTTTCTTAATTATTTATAAAAGTATTTTTCTTAATATTTTAATTACTTAATATTGCATTCGATTTAATAATATTAATATTATTAAGATTCGAAGTTTGTTTATATATTTAGCAAATACTGTACGGCCAAAGACTATAGTTATTTACCCGACATTTACCCGGAATATTGCTAGAATATTGCCAGGATATTGCCAGGATGTTGCCAGGATATTGCCAGAATATTGCGGTTGAATAATAGATAGATAACTAGCAAAAACCAGTTATTTAACCGGAAAGTGCCGGATAAATTCCGAATAAATTCCGGGTTTGCTTCAAATAAACCACACGCGGGTTAATAACTAAAACAGCAATATTCCGGGTAACTTCCGGGTATAAATATTACTAGTAATAATTTTTCAAAATTTTTCAATTTTTTTTATTTAAGTAGATTAACTAATAATAGTAATATAGATAATGTAGTACGTACACGCTAGTAGGGGGGGTCTTACGCGCGTGCAGAAATTTCGTAAATCACGTGATTTCGCAATTAAATATTTGTTAGCGTCGATAGTCGCGAAGCTAGAGACTTCCCGAATTTCTTAAACTTTAAATTTAAGGTTAAAACTTTAATTTAAAAATAGAACAATACTTTAACGACTTCACGTATTGACGAATTAACGATATACATAGTTTACTATTCGATATGCCAAGACTCGAAACCTCGATCGGGCTAGCGTCGAGACTTGGAAATTTTTTTAAATTTTAAATTTTCAAAATTTCAAAATTAGCATCTATAGGTTATAAAGCTGCTATATAGCGGTTGACTGCCGGTTATTAACCAGCTTTCTAACCGGAAGTTAACCGGAAGTTAACCGGAAATTAACCAAAATAGAAATATTCCGGATAGATTCCGGATAGTCTCCGGATTAATTCCGGGAAAATAACCCTATAGATGGGCCTGTAAGTATCTAGTATATAATAAGCATAAAGTAAATTTTAATTTTATTTATTTATTGCAAAATCGTTTGTTAATCTTAATTTGCAAAATTTTTAAACATAAAAAAATTCTTTTTGTCAAAAGATATAAAGATTTTGAAGACGAAAAAATTAATAGCATTATCGAAAAACATATTGCTATTAAGATTTAAATTAAATATAAATTAAACTTAAATATAATATATGTATAAGACAAATAAATAAATTAAGCAAATATAAAACTATATTAAATTTATATTATGCTTAGAAATAATTTATGCTATAATAAAATATAATTTCGCAATACGTAAATTTTATTTTTAAACTTAATTAATTGCGCGTTATAGATTTTACACAACTTTAAAAATATTATAGATATAAAGAATTAAATTTATGTCTAATATATATTAGAAAAAAGAAAAATTTTAGAAGTTAATTTTTAGTTAATATTAAATAAAAAGATTTATATTTTATATAAGCTATATATATATTAAGTTTACATCTCGATCGCAAACAAAAATCGCAATTAATTTCTATAAATCGAAATAACTATATTGAGCATAAACTAAGTATCGACAAAGTTTACTTCAAGTAAGAATTTTTATCTAAGATAAGTTTGTCTCGAATGCAATTTCTACATTCGAGATAAGTTGCAATCTATAAATAACTCGTTATATTCGATTTAATATTCTATAATACGTTCTATAATTAATAGATAAACTTATCGTTATTGCACTAAAGTATTAAAAAATAAAAAATTTAATTAAGTAAGTAAAGTACTTATACTATCTAATATTATTAATAATTAATCTAAATTTGCACGCACTAGTAGAAAGAGTCTTTTGCACGTATATATTTTAAGCAAAAAGTCTTATTATCTAATTAAAATTCTACTAGCGTTAATAATTATAGAGTTAGAGCTTTTCCAAGTATTTTAAACTTTTAATTTAAAAATAGAAAAATATTTTAACAATTTTACGCTTTGACGAGATTGTAGCTTATCCTAGATGCAGAAATCGCATTCGAGACAAGCTTATTTTAGATAAAAAAATTTATTCAAGATAAACTTTGTCGATACTTAGCTTATGTTTAGCATAATTATTTTAAACAATAAAAATTAATCGCAATTTTCGTTTGCGATCGAGATACAAACTTAATATATATATAGTTTATATAAAGTATAAATCTTTTTATTTAGTATTAACTAAAAATTAATTTCTAAAATTTTGTTTCTTTCTAATATATATTAGATATAATTTTAATTTTTTATATTTATAACATTTTTAAAGTTGTGTAAAATTTATAACGCATAATTAATTAAATTTAAAAACAAGATTTACGTATTGCAAAATTACATTTTGTTATAAGATAAATTACTTTCAAACGTAATATAAGTTTAACATAATTTTATATTTGCGCAATTTAATTATTTGTTTTACATATATATTATATTTAAACTTAACTTATATTTAATTTAAATCTTAATAACAATATGTTTTTTAATAATGTTATCAATTTTTTCGTCTTTAAAATCTTTATGTTTTTTAGCAAAAAAAATTCTTTTACATTTAAAAATTTTGCAAATTAAAGTTAACAAACGATTTTGCAATAAATAAATAAAATTAAGATTTATTTTATGCTTATTATATATTAGATATTCGTTAAACATATAAGCAAACTTCGAATTTTAATAACATTAACATTATTAAGTTGAATGCAACATTAAATAATTAAAATATTAACAAAATACTTTTATAAACAATTAAAAAAATTAAAATGTATTAAACAATTAAGATTTTAATAATTTTAACAAATTATTGTTTATAAAACTTAAAAAAATAAATTCTTTTTTACGTTTTATATTTATTATATGTTAAATTAATATTTATTATATATAAAGCTTTATTAACGTTAATAAGATTGCGATTATCTTTAAAAAACGCAATTAAATAATTATATTAAAAGTGCAAAATTATTACGATGTTTTAATATATTTATATACGCATTTAAAGAAAATTCTTTATTTTATATATAGAAAAAGCACAATATTAATTAAGATCTTAATTAATATCTTTATTAAAGCATTAATTAATAAATATATATTTAATATATATTTAACTTAAGTAAAATATAATTTTGATTTATATTAAGACTAGATTTAATTCTTCGTTGTCGCAATTAACTTTAAAATTACTTAAATTGCTCTTTTACTTTTAAAAATTAAAAAAAAAAGACAAAATAAACAAAATTTAACATTAAAGTTTCAAATATTTCGAAATCAAGTATT
>JAABUL010001642.1_pt1 | contig 41056 bp, 39 predicted proteins | sample 5559151 | NCBI WGS metagenome assembly JAABUL01 (sample SAMN10711876, study PRJNA513368) | rock metagenome | isolation source: Antarctica rocks | place: Antarctica: Victoria Land, Pudding Butte sud | reverse complement strand
GTGGGGCTATTCTACAAAGGCCAGCTATCCTGGAGTACTGAAGGAGGGGGTACGAATAGGAGGAATCTCGTGTATTGAGGACCTGTCTTGAGGATGGTACAGTTCGGTGGCGATTGTATAATCTGTGAGTAACCAGGCCTACATATTTAGCGAGTGTCTATTGTAGCTTTATAGCTTCGCACTTGAGTCAATAAAAGAACTATCAAATTAATTCTTTATCTTTTCTATATTGATCTTGCTTTGCACAGATGTTTGTTGTTTCGTTTTAATCATTGTAGACTACATGAAAATTTAATAACATAAAGTACCTAAGACGGCAAGACGATAAATTGCTGGTGGTATGTATTATGCTTAATTCTTACACCCCACCACACTATAAGTATAAATAGTCACCATTCGTGCTATCAAGGGAGATATCAGAGTTAATACAAGCTCTACCCTTAATCCCCGACTCCAGTGACCAGTATGTGCACATCGCGATGGCGGATCCTTTGTCGATAGCTGCCGGAGCCGCTGGTCTTATCAGTCTAAGCGGTACAATATTAGCTGAAGGGTATCACTATATCAAAAGTGTTCAAGAAGCTCCTACACAACTTCGCTGTCTCCTAAGTGAGATTGCTGGGCTGAATATATTGTTCGACCGACTGCAGACGCTCGTGGAAAAGGAAAGCAGTGGTCAAGCGTCAACTGCGTTTCAGGCCTTAGTCAACAGCGGCGCCATAACAGATAGTTTGGAAGTTCTCCAGAAAATCGAGGGGCTTGTCGCAACATGTCAACAGGTATCTGGACAACGGAAACGCAATTTTGGGAAAACCCTTTTCTGGCCTCTGAAAGAGGGGGCAACCCAGACGCTTCTTGCAAGGCTTCGCCGGCTTAAAGATACCTTTACTGCAGCACTATCTGTGGATACAGCAGTTGTTGTACAGCGAATTGAAAATCAGACCAACGCAATAGCGCAAGACGTCAGCGAGCTGAAGTGCAGCAAAGATCAACAGGAAATATTAGGATGGTTGTGCCCAGTCCATGTCAATGTGGAGGAGAATTTTGAAAATGCTTTACGGCTGCGGGAATCTGGGACGGGGAATTGGTTCTTCGATTTGCCGTTATTCCATGCATGGACGAAGAATAGCAACGGGCTGTTCTGGATCTCCGGTATTCCTGGTAGCGGTAAGACTGTGCTTGCAGCAACTATTATTGAGTATCTGAGGCGCTTGGGCAAAGACATTGGCCTAGCATACTTCTTTTGTGACCATAAGAACCGAGACAAACAGACCTTTCGAACATTTCTGTCTACCATTGTCTACCAGCTTTACGAGCAAAACGCTTCTTGCATGAATGACATCGAAGGAATTTACCACAGGCTCAAGAAAGGAACAAGTACGAGTCCAACCCTAAATCTATCCGATCTCAAAGCCTTGCTGCAATCAACATCTTACCGTTTCAAACGGACCATCATTGTAGTTGATGCTCTTGATGAATGTCAAGAAGTAGCTGAGTTTGCCCGAGGCCTTCAGCAACTGGCAACAGAATCCGACGGCGAATCTTCATCTCAGGCTACAGTACAATTGCTAGTCACGAGTAGAGAAGACTTGGTGATAGAGACTGAGCTTCTCGCAAAGGATGGAATCCACATCTCTTTGAGTCGAGAGCAAAACGTGGACGACGACATTCGTCTTTACATTACAAACCAAGTAGAACATCGGCTAGCAAGGGGCATCCTGAAGTTGAGGAATGCTCACTTGAAGGCAGAAATCATCTCCACAATTAGTGATCGAGCAGGCACCATGTGAGTACCCTCTATAGATCTGCGGAGCGCAATCATGCTTATCTATCTGCTATTAGGTTTCTATGGGCCGCGATCCAACTTGATCAGCTATCACGCCTGCACTCTGACAGAGCTATAAAGAATGCACTTGGGAATCTACCACGAGGCTTGGACGAGACATACATCCAAATCCTGCACAAGATACAGGAAGAGAACCCCGATAGTATTGAAAGCGTGAAAGCTATGCTGCGTTGGCTTGTAGGAAGCGCTAATCCTCTAACCCTTGACCAGCTCGCAGAAGCCATATCAATCGAGCCAAATGATACCTATCGAGATTCTGACGCTATTGCCACTGATCCACGGGACGTTCTTACTCTCTGCAGAAGCCTAGTCAGAGTTGATCACCACGAGCGTTCTAGGTCTCCATTTGTCCACTTGGCGCATCTTTCAATTCAGGAATACATAACATCTCCTCGTATTCTAGGAAGCCCGGTAGCTGAATTCTACCTGGACCCGATCGATACAGTGGCAAGGCTCGCCAAGACCTCCATTCAGTATCTTCAACTCTTAGACTTCAAATTACCGTGCTTATCACAAGCCGATCTAGAAACGCGAATACAAGCATACCCTTTTCTGAGATCTGCCGCTCAACAATGGCATGTCCAAGTCAGGAGGGCGTTAGATAATGGCAGCCTCAGTATTGATGAGCTGATAAAGAGTCTGCGATGGTTCCTGAGCACAGACCTTGTAGAGCAACACTACGCTTCCTGGCGACAAGCTTACCAATTTCCCTCGACTGTTCAAGAAATCAAGGCAATGTACTACGCAGTTTTATTCGGTCTTGAGCCGCTTGTGGAATACCTCCTGGAAACCGGAGTCGACGTCAACGATAGCGTTCTCGAGACCGGAATCGACAGCATCCACCCTGTAGAACATGGTCCGTTTGGGTTCATTGATTGGACCGCGCTTCACGTTGCGTCTTTTTCTGGGCATGCAAACCTAGTCAGGATCCTCGTTGCTAAGGGAGCTTTACTCGAGGCTAGAATGGGGACCAGGGCTCTTACACCACTGCATATAGCGGCAGAAGTAGCCAATAAAGATGTGGTTGAGGTATTAATCAGCGCAGGAGCCTCGATTCATGCTACGAGCCATTCTGGAACTACGGCCTTCTACCGTGCAGCTCGTGGAGGCTCTGTCAAGATCTTAGAGCTCCTCTATAAAGCAGGTAGCGACATCAATGTTCAAACCTGGGACCATTGGACGCCAGTGTTTGAAGCCATCGAGATGGGTCGAGAGGACGTATTGAACAAGTTACTAAGCTGGGGGGCCAGATTGCAAGTAGTGAACGATGCCGAGCGCACCCCATTATTGACAGCTGTAAGTTTCGAGCGGCCAAGAATGGTCCAAAAAATAGCGAACAAGCTCCGACAAATAGCCAGGACCGAGGGTCGAACGCCTTTTACAGACGAAGCAGAATCACACACCCTAAAAGGACAATCGGTTCCAAGCTCCATAATACAAATATGTTGCCAGTGCCGTACACCCTATCTTTACGCTACCCAGGCCGAAGCTTGCGCGATTTGCGACCACTCCTTCTGCGGCGTCTGCAAAACAGTCGATAGATGCATAGCACTCCGAAACGAAGATCTCCAAACCACTTCAGCGAAACCACTCCCAAAGAAATCTGTTACCGAAGCCAGGGCGGCTTTGGATGACCAAGAAAAGTAGCAACTGCATGAATGAACAGTGCGAGACCGGCCTGCCGACTTGGACGTAATCCACAGTCCAGACACAATCTTGTGATTGAGCATTCAACGGCTGCTCATAAACTTCAATTGCTAGCCATCCATCAGCGCTCTTATCGAACAGAGCAAACTCCAAACGACCACTAGTCATGGGGATGACGACTCATGACCTAGCCCTTCCTCGGAGACCATAATATCGAATCTAAACCCCTCCCGGAATATCCAGATAGAGGATTCTACTAGCGCTTATTTCCGTAACGGAAACAACAAATCAAGATTCAACTACCCATTGCAAGCGAACCATGGACTCTCGTCGTCCATTGATAAGATCCATTACCATCCCCTATTTCTCGACGAGCCCATCAGTCTTCGTGGACACGCTGAAATTTTCCATCCATGGCTCAAACAGCCCCATCCTCAATCAAAACCCCCAGGTTCCACGAACAACGCACCAACCCACCCATCTCTTCCGCTTAGAATCACACTCCAGACCCCCCATTCGAAAACACCCTGGCCAAAGAATAAGGGAAACCAACAGCGAAACGTTCACTTAGCTCATCTCAGCTCTAATACAGTAGAAATTCGGGCACCGTAAGAAAAGAGAGAGCGCAACGAAAAACGACCGCGAGATATTCCAAATCAGCCATCTCGCTATTCTACCGTTGTATAACCCGTCATTGAAAAATAATACCTTCTCGCCGAAAATAAATGACATGCAAGACCCCCAGATGCGGATTAATCCGTCCATTGGCTCTTTCTCAATAAAGGGGGAGGGGGGGCCCTATCGATAATGGGAAAAAATCCATTCCGTTGATGGAAGACAGGCTTTGGGGTCGTGACTGGTGATGTCTATGTTACCGATTTTGCGTGCGTTATGCATGTGATGGAGGGAGCTACATACGGTATGTTTCGCACGAGAATGGAAACGACGGTGGTGGTGGAGTCGTTGTTTTGGTTTTAAGGAGGGACGGCGGGGTTGGGTAAGAGATCTATGTATGTAGTAGGCTAGTTTCATACTTTCTGTAAGCTTATGGTATGGTACTAATATCTAGCTCCTGAACTCTGGAACAATGACTATGATTATCCCGAGAGGCCTTGGAGGTACTTGTATGCCTTATCCCGCATTCCAAGGTTCGTTCTCCAATCTTCCATCATCTATCCCACAAAACACAGCCTACATGCAGCTCCCCTCTCAGTAAAACTTGATCGACTTACTCCCCTCCACGTCAATGACACCCCCCCTATAACTCCCCCTCTTCTTCTTATTCTTCTCCTTCGTAAACCCCTTCCCCTTCGTCACACTCAGATCCTTGAACGCGCGATCCGCATAATCGTTCGGTATGTACGCGTTCGAGGCCAGCTTGGGGTCGACTTTGACGTCCGCGGGGATACGGCTGAATCGCTCGTTTGGCTGCTTTTTGGTGGGTTTTTGGGTGGGAGGACCTTCAGGGGTAGAAGCTTCTGGTGCCGCGGACGTTGTGGGGGAGGCGGAGCGTTTGCGCTTTTTGGCGACTTGTTGAGATGATGGGGCTTCGAGCTTGGGCGGAGGCGAGGAGGGTGATGAGGAAGTAATGGACGTGCTTGTGTCTGAGCTGGAGGTTTTCTTGGCGGAAGGGTTGTCCAGGGTAGCGCTGGAGTCGGTTGAAGACTTGAGGGAGTCGTCAGGTAGGGTTGCCGCTCGGGTTTTGTTGATTTTGGCGGTTGTCGAGTTCGAGGGTTTGGCTGGTGCTGGCGCATCCGAGTCGCTGCTGGATGAGCTAGAATCTGACGGCGATGTAGGGAGAGCTTTGTTTGCCGGGGTTTGATCGTCTGAGTCACTGGATGAAGATCCGCTTGAGGATGATGAGGAGTTTATTGCTGGTTCCTCAGAGGGTTTGTTCGGAACCGGTGCGGCGACGGATGCAGATTGCTTCTTAACGGGCGTTGCCTTTGTTTTCTTTGCTGGAGGTGCTTCAGCCTCATCAGATGACGACGAGTCGGATTCGGAGTCAGTCTCTGAGCTTGACGATCCACTGGAACTTGCCTTTCGTTTCAACTTGTTAATCGGGTTGCTGGCAGTGGGTGTCACAGAGGGCAATTTAGCGCCAGGGGCTTCCTTCTCGTCATCGGCGTCGCTATCGGAGCTTGTACTTGACATCGATGCAGATGATGATTTTGAACTTGTTACTGTTTTCATAGGCTTTGGAGCAGAAGCTTGTTTCTTGGTAGATTTTGACGTAGATACAACGCCCTCCGACTCTAAATCTGACCCACTATCGTCGCTACTGCTGCCACTGCTGCTCCCACTACTACTTGTCACGTCTGCTTCCACCTTGGCTTTACTGTCCTTCTTGCTCTTTTTGGGTTGTTTAGCCTGCACGGTAGCATGGTCGCCATTTTCATCGCTACTTGTCTCGTCAAGCTTTGTCCTCTGTCCATGTTCTTTGTACCAATGGTCGTAAATATTTACTAGATCAGGGAAGCCCTTTGGTAACTTCGCGCCTAGCCCTGATTTCCAAGCTTCCAATTTGGCTCGTGCAGCCACTTCAGTGGTGTATGATCGAGAGGCACTGATCAAACCGTAAGAAGTGAGGAATGCGCCAACGAGAGTCAGTAGTTGTGCTGGTGGTGGAGGTTTCATTGGTGCGGTGACAGATTTGTAGTTCAAGGCCTTAATTAAGTGATCTTGCTCCTCCGACATTGACTCGGGCTTCAGAACTAGATTATGCTCATCTGGTGTGAACAACCGTTCCGGCTGTGGCTTGTCAGCGGCAGTTTTGCTGTGCTTCTCCTTCTTCTTCTTCCCAGATTCCGAGCGCATCTTGACAGAATCTGACGCCCTTGGAAATTGTAAGGAAATGCACGAAGACATCAGAATTTGTTTTTGACAGACAAAAACTTAGTGGGAAAGCGGGCGCTATTTGCGATTCGAGACTAGCGTGGTTCAATTGGCTGCCGGTCAAACATCTCCCGACGGTTCATCGTTGCAGGAATCAATGCCTTACTGTACCAGGCAGTCCTAGGTGCTTAGCTACCCAAGTGTAACCTTCCTAAAAGCTGTGAAGCATAACCCTCTTACCCACCGCAACCGATGAGAGCGGTTCATCTGGAGTTACACGGACACCGGTGCGATTAAGTTCTACCACCTCCTGTCCCCGCCGCACCGCTCCGCCATGAATATCAATGATCCCAACAGGCGCGTGCGCGGTCCTCCGAACGGATCAGCAGGTCAACAGTCCAGACCAGCTCCCGAGATGCGTAACGGAGGCTCCGCTTCGACAGGTGCAGCAATGAGCCGCGCGGAGAAGTTTGAGGACGAGAAGAGGCGCATTGTTGAAAGCTGCTTTGGAAAGAAGGAGCCTGATGGATCAAGTATGCTGCGCGTCGGATATGGGATGTAGTATACTGATCTAAGATCTAGTATCGGAATCCTACATCACTCATATTCGAATCATTGAGGATGCTGCGTTCCCGTCCTCCCCTCCGCCAACCCTATCCCCACCGGAGAATAAGAAGCCCCGAATAATTGTTGTAGCAGTCCGGAGATCAGGGCGTGTACGGGTTCACAAGGCACGGGAGAATAGCAATGGAACCTTTTCGATTGGGAAGACATGGAACCTGGACGATCTGACGAAGATCGAGTCCTACACAAACTCCATGCCTACAAATGCCGAAGAACAGCAGAATAAAGAGCGGGCGGGCGGGGTTGGCTTCCTCGTCACAATCCAGAAACCATATTACTGGCAAGCTAGTACTACAAAAGAGAAAGACTTTTTTATCTATAGCATGATCAAGATTTATAAGAAGTACACGGGGGGTAAATTACCGCAATTGTCCGGCTTCGATCCGCAAGAACTTGAACAACTCGCCGGCGCTGCTGGTCCACAGCCCGTATCTCAATCGAGAATACCACCCACTTTAGCTCCTGGAGCTGAACCAGCTGCTCCGACACAAGAGCTTACACGTTTGCGTGAAATTCGACCTCAAGCCGTAACTCAGCCAAGTCAGCAGAGTAGCAGGGATGCTCGACTGCGTCCCTCTCAGGAACGCTCGTCACAGGAAAATTCCTCACAGGAACGCCTCGGGCACAAGCGTCCATCACAGGAACAACCCTCACAAGAGCGGCAGCCACGAGAATGGGCAGAAGATCGACACTTCCAGGAACGGCAACCCCAAGAGCGCCAGTCTCAAGAGCGCCAGCCCCGTGAACGCCCTTTGCGAACAGTAGAAAGCGATGATCGCATACGTCGTATGCCAGGGCAATTTCCATCTTCTGAATTTGTTCGTAACCTCAAACCTCAAAACTCACAACCTCAATTCGGATCACAGAGATCAGACTCACCTGCAAACCAGTCCATACGTACGAATGGTTCCTTACAGTCTGATTCAATGATTCGGCCATTAAACGGAGCTCAAAGTATCGAGTCCTTCCGAGATGGTACCTCCGTCTATAAGCAGCCAAGTCCGCGACCAAGTGGCGAACGAATTCGTCAGAATGGAAGCTATAATGCCACTTCTCGAATGGAACCACCAACTGAACAACGCTCGATTACACCAGAGGACCGAAATGTGCCTCATGGACTAAGACCCGGTAGACGACGCGCATCGCCTCCTCCTCAAGCCGCAGTGCCCGAGCGTATCAGACCTCCGATGCTGGATCGAGGACTCAAATCCTCACAGCGAGACGGATCTGACACTCTAGAAAAGTTCCCAACGGCTAATCTTACGCCAGGCCTCCCAGAAGATTATGTGCAAGTACCACCACTATCTGAGCACGGTGAAGGTACTAGCAATAACTCGTCATCTGCGATCGATCAGTCTGTTCCCATCGTAGGCTCATCAAACAATTCAGGACCACAAACAGCTGTTAAAGCTGACATCCATCCTAATAACGCAGTCCTCGCTGACGGCTCTTCATCAATCTCTACTGTCGATAGAAGCATCTCAAGTGTAGCGGACTCTACTACTACAGCGTCCCCAGTCCCACCGCCCGAGCCACCTGCCGAGGAAGAACAGCATAGGCCTGGCCTTGGCCCAATGATTAAGAAAAAATCGAATGCTGAGATTGCTAATAAACTTCGCAAAGCCGCAACTGCCTATAATGCTTTCAAGCCTCGCGCGGGAAGCGCTGTGGAGAAACTCCAGCAAGACAAGGAGAAAGCTGCCAGTGAGGCAGATGGAATATCTGGCGTTTTCCCAGCTCCTTCTCTACTTCGGGGTAAAAGCCAAGACACGGTCAAGACTGCGACCATAGATCAGAGTGATATTGAACAACTTCTGCCGCTCGAAACAAAGAAGGAAACACCTACAGTCCAGATCACGACATCGGCTCCAGAACCCGCTGTCCCATTTATACCTCCTGTTCCTAGATTAGAGACTCCCCCCTTTGACAAACCTCCACCAATACCGGAGAAGGTGCCCGACGAGGTTCGGCGGAAAAGGAGATCGGATCACTCTGCTAAATATGCCAAGGTTTTGGGTATTAATCCTAGCCTACTAGAAGGTCGTACTTTCGAGATAGAATCTGTGCTGAATGATTTTGGTTGGGGAGAAGAGAGAAGTGATAGGAACACGTTCGAAGAGCTTCAGACAGGAATACGGAAGGAGCTAGCCCGAGTCGAGGCTGGGAGCTGGCTGGGAGCCATAGAGAACAACGATGAGCGAGTGGCGGCAGTGGGCGAGATGATGGACAAAGTAGTTGCAGAATGTGAAGAACTCGATGGCCTACTAACATTATACAACGTCGAACTAGGGGTATGGCCATATCTCAGCCAACGAAAATATGACTGGCTAACACTCGGTAGACTCTAAGTGAAGACGTTGCATACATCGAGGCTCAATCGCAGGGCCTACAAGTGAAGACTGCCAATCAGAAACTCTTACACACAGAGCTAAAGACCTTATTGGACACCATCTCGATTTCTACCTCAGAACTTAGGGTTCTAAGAGACGCTTCTCTGACAAAGTTAGAAAGCCTACAGGCCGTAGAAACGACCCTTGCCCAACTGTACACCGCCATGCTTACTATCGATCCACGACTGCGCCAAAACGGCACTCGGCCCAACACCTCTGAAGAAGGTAGCGTCGACCGAAGAACCAGCAGCGGCCCAAGGGGAACCCAGTTGAGCTCCATGCGAGCTGTCCGCGAAAAGAAAGATGGGTATCGCAGGGAAAGTATTGATTTCATCCAACGTCTGAAGCATTACCTGTCGGCCAGGTTCAAGGAAATCGAAGTACAGACTGTGGAAGCCATCGACAACAGGCGTAAGAGCATTGCATCTAATCTAGCTACCAAACTTGACTATCAACTTCGAGAGAAGCCCAAGCAAGAGCTGTGGCTTTACTCGCCATTGATGCTCTTTGCTCGTGAGATTGAGCCTTCGGAATGGGAGGATATGATGCGAATGTACGAAAATTCCATGAAGAAGTCATATGCAGACCAATTTAGGGACAACATGTTTGCTTGGAAACGCGTCACCAGAAAAGCTGCTGGCGATGAGCAAGACGTCCTTTTCACAACGCAGGAGAAGGAAAGCGAAAGCGTTGTTGCTCGCAAATTGACCGTCAAGCGATCCAAGACTGTTCGTGCAGCTGGTGATGCGAGTCGGAATTCCAGTGGTGGAAAACCAGAAGACGGCAAGGTGACCGCTTACGAAGCTTTTGCAGGTGCCCTGAGTGAAATGGCTCGGATGATTTTTGTTGAACAGAATTTCGTTGTCGACCTCTTCCATGTCAGTTCCCTTGAAAACTCGGACTTCATAGACGCAATTTCTACCGCACCGGACCGCAGACACGGTGGAGGACCATTAGACAAGAAGTTATTCGACCCCGATCGCAATATGGCAAAGAAAGTAGAAAGCATCATAGAAGACATATACTCTTTCTGGCCCCCCGAACTCCAAAACTTAGTTGATTGGGTCATCAAACAAGAACCCCTTCAAGGCGTTGGCGTTCTCTTCGCCCTAGAATCCCAGCTATCCGAACTCGACGAAACAAACCAGGAATATCTCATCCACGCCCTTTCCAAAATCCACGACCGCCTTGCTACCCTTTTCTCCCGTTTTGTGGAGGATCAAGTCCGTGGCATCGAAGACACGAAGGTCAAAATCAAGAAACGGAAAGGCGTCATTGCATTCATCAAAACCTTCCCAAATTTCTCCTTGGCGATCGAAACCATGCTTCCTCCCTCCCGTGGCCTCGACACCCTTCCCATACGCACTATGGTCAATACAGCCTACTCCTCCATCAATAAAGCCATGTTCGAGTCCCTCAAGTTCATTGCCAAGGAATCCCCAATCGCCATGGCCGCAGCCGGTGGCTCCCAAGGTGATCCTGAGGACAAAGAGGCGTTGAACTACCATATCTTGCTAATAGAAAATATGAATCATTATATCGAGGAAGTTCTTGTGAAAGGAAACCCCGTCCTTGACGAATGGAAAGCCCGTGCTTTGGAGGAGATGACGGAGCACCTAGACCTCTATCTCAGTGCCGTGATACGCCGTCCTTTAGGCAAGCTTCTCGATTTCATCGAAAGCACCGAATCCCTACTCCGCGCGCACCCCGACAACCCTACATCCATCGCCACGCGCGCTAGTCACTCGCGCTCCACATTTAAGAAACTATTATCCACCCACGATGCGAAGGAGATACGAAGGGGAATCGAGACCTTGAAAAAGAGAGTAGAGAAGCACATTGGGGATGCCGATGATTTGAATCTGAGCAGGGGGCTCGTGGCGAAGGTGTTGCGGGAGTGCGAGATCAGGTATCTAGGCGTGGGCGAGAGGGTGGCGAGAGTGGTCAAGGACGTGTATGAGGGGAGTTTGGAGATTGAGTGGAGGAAGGAGGATGTGGTGGCGGCTTTTAAGCGGGGGATGTAAGAGAAGAGAGATGGGAAGAAAGAATAGAAGGTAGGCTTGCAAGTAGGCAGGTGGTGTATATATGGGTTGGGGGCTTGGGTGGCTTCTCACGTGTTTGTGTCAGTACGCATGCGAGCTACGGAGGCTGTGTGTCGTACGGCGTCATGAGCGCGGATTGCAAGTCCGTCTCGGGTGCTACTGGAAAAACTTCGTCAACGTTCAATCAGAATTTCTATCACAACCATCCCACTCAAACATAGCGTGCTCGCCTCATTCACCCGATATATCACCAGATCCGCACACATACATAAACCCATAATTACGTAAAGCCCCTTTCATCCGCCCATCCTCCCCCATATTCACAATCGACCCTCCCTAACAACCATCATGGTAAAGCATGCGTGAAATATTTCTATTCGACTCGTCGAAACCCCAGGATCAGCTTGTTCGCTTTCGGAGGCGTGACGTAGGCGTCAATGGGCTCGATGCCTTGGTCGTCAATGACGTGGGTGGTGTAGTTTGTGTAGATTGATGCGGTGATGAGTCTGATTTCTGGAAGGGTGAGGAAGAGGTTATGTGAGTCGTCGTCGAAAGAAGGGAGAATAATGGCTTACCTTGCATGGCGAAATTACTCCCAATACACATCCTCCCCCCGCTCCCAAACGCCCAAAACCACTTCATCATCTCTGCCGTCTTTTCTTTCCCGGCATCCAACCACCTCTCCGGCTTCCACTCTTCCGAGCTCGGAAAAATCTCCTCGTTCCTATGCAGCGAATACGCCTGCGCACTGACTCTGATACCTCCCGGCAGCGGCGACGATCCGGCAAGTGATGTCGGCGTTGAAGGCGTGATGCGTGGCTGAGGGCCAGGAATGACGCTGTGCAGCCGGAGCGTTTCCATCAGGATGGCGTGCAGAAGGGGAAGTGCGTCGAGAGCGCGAGGGGAGGGTAGAGAGTGGGAGTGTGAGGGGTAGATGAGATGTGGGGAGAGGGAAAGGAGTTCGGCGCGAAGGGAGGATTGCAAGGTGGGGCGGAGGGAGAGTTCGTGGAAGAGGTAGGTAAGGGTGATGCCGGAGGTGTCGAAGCCGGCGGCCGAGTGGTCAAGGAGTTCGGTGGCAATGCGGAGGGTGTGGGGATGGGGTGAAGTGGTTGAGGAGGGGAGCTTGGAGGAGGCGGTGACGAGGGAGTCGGATAGCTGCTTCCAGACGACAGGGGGGCTAAACGATTTTTCGTCGTCTGATTGTGGCGTTGGTCCTTCTGTGGTAGACTTTTCGGCCGCTTCGCACATTTGGAGGTTGTAGGCCTCAATTTCTTGATTTGCCGCATCGATCCATTTAGGAACTATATGAATACCAAATCTGTTGAGGAAAGTTGAAACGCCTGGGAGCTCTTGAGGCCAGAACCTGTGGGGTTGCCGGATTTGGTGCTTGTTCAGCCAGAACTTACGGGTCTCAATGTCCTGGAGCCAATTGGTACTACTTGACAAGCCGAATAGATAGGCATTGATAAAATCCCCTGCGGCCGCGAGATTGAGCTCAAGTACATCTGTTGGTATCTTTTTCACAGCGGCTGCTTCCACAATCGGCAGAAGGCGCTCGAAAATCATGACTTGAGAGAGCTTGTGCATTTCCGGGGAAGACTGTAAATATGACTTGGAATAAACATTGGATACCATGCGCTTTTGGATCGAATGCGGCTTGTTTTCGGTCATGGAGAACAGACATGGTACGCTGACTGCGTTCAGAAAAATGTATGTGTATAGTGGCACTGGAAAATCTACCCATAGTTATCGAACATGTTGTGATACCACTTTGACTTCTCAAAGCCCCCGCTGTAAACGGTCTTGATCCCTCCATCTACGCAGTTGACGCTGATTTGATCAGGCGCTAATTTGACGATAGGTCCGTACTGCTGATGGGCTGCGTGGATCGCTCTGTTTTCCGCGCCAATGCGTCTTTTGTGTAAAATCCATAGAGGAGAGAAGGAGGATGTAAAATGTGCGCTGGGGATCTTTGATAGGGGTGATAGGAAGACCGGATAGAGGAGGTATTTGTACAGGAGGATGATGAGTAGGCCGAAGCCAGCAACGATTGGGATGGTGAGCATTAGGAAGGCACCGTGGCACCGAAGCCTGCGGATTCCGGAAACTGATAGCTATCCTTCTCGATAAGGAATTCCACTCAAAAGAGGAAGCCTGATAACGGAGCCATGGTCCAGAGCCGCGCTTATGGCGGCAATGACTATCCACAAGCCTGAAGTTTCTCTTCACGTATGAAAACACCACCTCCGTGAGTTGTTCTCAAAGGGATTGCATACATAGCTCAGCACTTCAGAACTTCATTGGCAAGTATCTTGTGGAGAGAGCATGGCTTTGTCAAACCGAAGACTGCTACAGGGTTGTTTCCAGAGTATAGATATTCTTACCGGCAGAGAGACTGACACGCCGGGACGAGTCTGCATTGATAAGCCCCGTTGTGGAACGTGTTCTGAGGAAATGAGATAATACCCCAAGTAGGAGGAGAGAGGGTATGGATATGAAACTGCAGATACCAAGGTCTTAAGGAGTGACTGAAGTGTCTCATCTTTACTCCATCTGATCCCAATCTTCACGCTTTTGTACATACGGCTCGCTCGTTGGTTTGTGTTTTGCTCCTCTACTCTTTTCGTTCGCTGAGCTATCGTAGCATGGTACGGAATTTTCTTGATGAGCCAGTCATAGCCTAGAGGCAAGCTTTCATTCTCTCTGGTAGCAGAGTTTTTCAAACTGCTGGTCGCTGGCTCGGTGGAGAAGTATTTTATAAACATAGCTGCGTACCCTGTCGAAACTAAGAAACCATAAAGCTATCCATTCAAGTTTGCGTTCACGGCACTAACCCTGCGAGGATCCAACCATCTGTCAATCGACAACAACCAGATAAGAACACCAGCCATGGAGACGGATTTCAGGCCCTGGTTTGTTTCCCATGGAGGCATAATTCACCCGGACGTCGAGATTGCTTCTGGTCTTGCTGGAAACAACTTAAGCCTCAGAATCGGCTGTAGCCTTTCGCCAGGGACTATGATTGCATCGTGCCCGCATAGTCTCACCATCTCCTGGCTCAACGTGATACATGGACAAAATCCATTCATTAACCGGTTCAGCTTAAGCCCAGTAAAAGACGGTTCTACGGTCATCACCAAAACCGTTGTCGTTCGCTTCTTCCTCGTCGAACAGTACTTGCTTGGAGAGCAGTCTTTCTGGTGGCCCTATATTCGGTTTCTACCCCAGCCATTCAAGGAAGGCGCGCTAAACTCACTGCTGTGGTATGACAACGACGACCTTCTATGGCTCCGTGGCACCAATCTAGAAGACGCAATGAGGAGGTTGGAGCAAGATCGACGAAGAGAGCATGATGAAGGGATAGAAGCCCTTTCTGACGCACCAGCCGACCTCAAGAAAGCCTGGTCTTGGTAAGTCACATCGGCGAAAATACCTGCTCTGCAGACACTGATTCATCAAGGGACCTTTACAAATGGGCTGCCGGTATAATGGATGCAAGATGTTTCCCAGGCGCGGCTCTCGCCAATAACAAGCTTGTTGGAGATCTTTTAGATGATCCCACTAATGGAGCTCCTCCAGCAGTAGACCATGACTCTCCAGTCCTTATCCCCGGTGTGGACCTTGCTAATCATCGACCGTCTGCGAATGTGACGTGGCTCTACAATCGAGAGGACTGCTGTCTGGTCATAGATGAGCCATATAGAGGAGGACAACAGATCTGGAATAACTATGGCCCAAAGCCAAATGAACAACGTAAGCTACGTCCACTGGGGGAACCGTTGACCGTAGATCATTACTGATATATATCAGTCATCATGGGTTATGGGTTCAGTCTCTTCCGAAATCCTATGGATCGCTGTAATTTAGCTATCTCCTCGGGGCTCTCCTCTCGTAAAGAACTCAACAAGAGCCACTCTCCGATGGGAAAGAGAGTATCAGCCGGCGATTGGGATACAGCAGTTTCTGCTATGCCAAATCTCACAGAGCAAATACACAATGAAGGTATACAATGGCTTCGTTTACTAGACCAGACCGAAGACAATGGGGAGAACGACAGCCAGCCATCTTATGAATTTTCGCCGCGCTTTTTGGAGGAACTATCTGGCGCTCTTTCTAACGAGCGCGAGCTTTTCGAGCCAGATAAATCGTTATGGTCCAAAGACAAATTTTTCGACGACACCCTCACAAGAAACCAGCTCAACGTGATGTGCGCCGTAGTGATGAAGCTCCAAAGACAAATAGCGGCGATCACCTTTCACGAAAATGACCTGCCGCAGTGGCCCATGAACGACAAGCAATTTCATGCAGCGCGGTACCGTCGATTTCAGCTCCATATCCTCCGGACGGTCACCCAAACGTTGCTCAGCAGTTTGCGAACTTCGGTTGGATTAAATTCTGATGGAGCAAGGTGTATGCAAATTGTTCGGCTCGAGCATATTCTGCTAGAATCACCTAAGGATTTCTTGACGCAATTTCGTGCCTGTCTGAACGCAGGCTTAGGTACTCGAAAAGCTGCAAAGATTAGGGAAAAGCAGTGGGTCGAATGTGCGTTTACTCTCTGGATGTGTGGTCTCTGGCTATTGGATCCGTGTGGTTTGAAACGTTGTGATGCACCTTCCGGCTCAGGCTTTCAAGCCAGAATTTCCCAATGGTTTTGTTGGGTGCGTCGAATTTATGGCGATTCGCCCGAAACAGAGAACCTTGTAACAGTCCACAGGAAACGAATGCTGGATTCGTCTAGGGGCTCATCTAAAGACTGTGGAGGCAGTGGTACAGATATGGAGAACATTGACAATAACATCGTGGGCCCTGACGTCGACAGTAATGAATTCTTAGCTGCCGAATCTTATTTACGAGTGGTCAGTGCCGCTGTGGAAAAGAAAAACAGCTCACTATACAACCATCCAGAGGTAACGGCCATACGACTTTGGTGGTGCATGGACATCATCAGACAGGAAGGGTTCATGTGCCCTAATCTCGAGGGTGAAACTGGCGAGGAGCATGATGAGTTTGTACTATTCCTGGAGGTAGGACAAGAGTCTGAGGATCGGGCCGCCATCGAGACGCAAGTTAGAGACAGCACAACATTGTGAATATGCCTTCAAACGCAAGTGTATCAGGTGCATACAACTGTCCAGACCTGCTTTCTTCTGCACTCAGCCCCTGTCTGCTACAGGGGAGACCCATTCACCTTTGTTAACCAGGCATCAATTTGTCAAAGGTAATTCATTCAATGTGGCTGTGGGCTATACGAGCTCTGCCGCTACACATGCTTATGCTATATTGAGCCTACCGCCGTCTATAAAGGTGCCTCTAGAACCCACCGGTCTCCTTCTTAAATCAACATACCTTCTGCGTCTTCACAGCTCGACTTGTCCAACTTCCCAACACAAACATAACCAATATCTCTCTTTCCCCCCTGTTTCCAATAACAAACATCTATTCATCCAACCCCTTTTCCACCACTGTCCCGTGCACCACCGCCAAAATGAGCACCACCTCCGCCTACGACGAAACCGTCCTCGCTCGCATCGTCACCGCCAAAATCCACGCCCACCTCACCTTCCCCGAAATCGCCGCCCTCCTCACCCTCGCCTACTCCAACGGCACCCACCGCGAACAGTACCTTGGCCTCCCGAAACGCACTTACACCACCCAAACCGTCCGAAACGCCTACACCACCCTCCTCCGCCGCCACCGAACCCCCCAGGCCCGGCAAAACTACCTCCGCGGCCAGTCGCTGCTCCTAAAGTCGCAACTCATTCGCGAACTAGTGCACATCAAGGCGGGTTTGGATAGGATGAAGAAGCCTATCGAGGAGCAGAAGGGCGAGTTGAGCTGGTTCGAGTATGTTCAGAGCTTGGCTCTGGAGGAGATTGACGAGGCGAAGGAGTGGGCAAGGGGGAAGGCCGGGCTGGAGCCGGAGTGGTAGTGGTGGTCGGTGGTTGCGTGTTGGCGAGGTAAGTGTAGTGAGGATTCGTCTGATGGGGTTGCGTGTGCTAATGACGGTGCAACAGGCTGGGGGCGTGTGCCGATTTGACTACTTTGGCTCTTTGAGCTTTTCATAATACTGGCTTTCTAATACAATGAGAGCACGCTTTGCTTCCGGGTGGAAGACCCTTGATGCACTGCCTTCCTCTGCGAAATCTGCCATTTGATCTGTGAGAGGTTTCTACTGATCCATGCCGCCTATTCGCTCGACAATATATTCGGCTGTGCTGCAACCCCTACTGTACAAAGCATACACTCTTGGTCTCTTGTTCTTCTGGTCTCCTAGTCTTCAAAGCTCCTGACATCTCTCGTGCTTGAAAATTGCGTTAACACTTTCTATGTCAGGTAGAAAGTCTTCATGCACTACCTCTTACTATCAAAACCAGCCCTGTGGTATGCATGAGATCTCTTATCATTCATGTAGTCTAATGGGTTAATCATCGATTTAACTATGCTGAAACCTCTACCATACACGCAGACAAAGCCGATGGTCTTCGTCTTCTGTGTCTTTAATTTCCGAATATCTATTGTACTTGAACAGTGTAAGAACGCTTCTTTCCGGGTTGGAAAAGTGACTATGTAGTGCCTTTACTGCCAAATCTTCCGTTGTAGATTGATTCATATACGTTCTATACAGTGCGTCACATGGGACTTGATACAAGCCCTACCCAGTGCTTCACATGTGGCCTATCTAGTACTCGACCTGAAAGTTTAGATGTACCCTACCCGGTATGTGCTCTGTTCGTAGAGCTTCATATGTGACCTAAAACTCCACGTCTACCCTCCCCACCAAAGCATATCCATATCCCCATTCCAATACCGCACACATATCCACGCAAACATCAGCCAGCTACCCCACCAACCCGCACTCTTTCATTCTCTCTTCATCCACCTCATTCAACTGTCGGCTTCTTTTCTTCGCAACCTCCTGATTGTCTCCTCTCGCCGCACTCGCTCCAATACGAGCGTGAGATCTAAGCAGTGAAGCCGAATCGTCGACGTCAATACCCAGCATGAGCTTAGTATAAGTAAAGATGTTGTCGACAGCAAGGCGGGTGGGAGATTTGGTGGAGGAGGCTGCTTGTTTATTGAGAGGTGACGATGTAGAAAGGATTGGATGGCATTGTGATAGATCTAGGGGATCGCTATTGCATGAACGGATCGTTCGATTCATGAATGGAAAACTCATCGATGAATGACAGACCGGTTCGATAGGGGTTTATGAGCTGACGGGTGGTGTATGATGGAAAGAAGGGGGCCCTTTGATGCATAGGCAAGGACTTGATATATTGGGGGCAAATGTTAGTGGTTTGGGTGTGTCGTGTGGTACAGCCCCTCTTACCCATTCAAACAACATACCTGAAGATCTGCTGTCTTAATCACCTAGTGCATCTCTGTCTCACCTTTCATCCCTCAAACCCAGCCCTCACCTCCCATCCGACTTCCCGAACCCACACCTCTCCACAAACTCCAGCCACCCGAGTGCAATAGGACACCGAGAGGGAAAGTGCAATGTGGCTTAGTAAGCCAGTTGAAGATGCCTATTACCCCGACGTATGAGGATGTATTAAAAGAAAGCGGATGTGTTATGGAGACTCACCAGTATTCGAAGAAAATGCCATCAGCTTTCCATGCCAAATAGATGGTTATTTCTCGATCGACTGAATAGATGTTTGCGAGGGTGAATAGGGCTCGGGACCTGACCATGACCATACGGCGAAGGTGCGGTTGGTAAGCCGGGCTGAAATCCGATGGGGGTGGATTCTGGGGTAGAAGAGCGTGGCGGCGGGAACGTAGATGGATGTTTAGTGGTGATAAAACTACTTGTCTATTCGGTTCAGATCAGCCGTACATCCTATGCGCGAAAATGATACCAGAACCGAGACGAACCCGTAGCAAACGACCTCCCGTATCTCCTCTCAACCACTGCCACCTTCTAATCTGTCGATCTCGCTTTTGACCCTCTCCCTCTCCGCCCTTAGCCCCGCATACCTCTCCCTGATCTTCTCCCATTCTTTCCCCTCCCAATTCCCCAGCCTCTCCCGCACCACCTCGTCCCTCTCCTCCAGCCTCGTCCTCCACCCCTTTAGAAACCCCCCATAACTATCCATCGCCATCCTCACCTCCTCATCATATAACCCCGCATACGCCTCCCCTCTGAGTATTCCCAACCTTGCGCTCATTCCCTCCGCCACCGCAGCCAGATATGCGGACTCTGCACCCACGGCTCTGGAAACCGCGCCATGCTTGTAGCTTTCGAGCGCGCGGATGGCGAGTGCAAGGATCGCACGGTGGGCTTCCAGAACCGAGGAGGCGGAAACGGCGAGGGCAAGGCGGGTGCTGTGGAGGTGGGTTTGGGCGGCTGCGAGGGCGGTGCGGCGGGCTGGGATGGAATCTGCTGCTAATTTTGTTGTGGGGGATCTGGCGGCGATGTGGAGGAGAGCGGAGGCGAGGGAACAGAGATGGGTGGAGAGGAGGGGACCTAAGGGGGTGGGGTCGATGGCGAGAAGCGGGTGCAAATCGGCAGGGAGGGGAGGCGGGGCGTGGAGGAGGGTTATGAGATCCAGGAGCTACCGGGATTTCCATCAATCCCTTTTCTTAGCTCGGGAACAATTGGGGAGTACCTCATCAGGAAGCTCAAAAGTCAGCAAGCACGGGACTGTGGTTTTCAGGAAGCTCGTTTGAGCGGCGGTGGTTTGGGCGGCGAGGAGCTCCTATCACGTGTCAGCGAATTTCGCTTTCAATCGTTCCAGAAAAGTTCCTTAGAGAGGTGATACACGCACTTCTTCAATCAACGCCTGCGCTCGGGTTTCCGATGAGGACAACTTAATCGAGCCGTCGGGGTTTAGTTTGCTATTCGTGAGACGCTGGTATAGGGCGGCGAATCGGGGATTGTTTTGGAGAGTGGAGATGGGGATGGGAGGGAGCATGAGTGGGCGTGACTAGGGGTGATTTGGTGGGTCATTTCTGGGAGAGGTTCAGATGCGTGGTTGGCGTGGGTGTGGGGAATTTAACCTGGGGAAGGAACCCCACCAAAAGTCCTGTCGCCCTTTCTCCAGTTCCTTTTGCATCTGTATCTACTTTAGTTCACAATTGGAAGCTGTGAGCAAGAACCGTCTATAATCCGCAACTTGCAGCTCTAATTGAGTGATTAAGGTATTGAAACAAAGCATGCTAGACCAGCAGGAATCCGTTCAAACCTGCATTGAGGAGCTTCAAAAGTCCCCATAGGCAGCAGCAAACGATAAGGAAATTCAAGACCTTGGGTAGTTCCACCGCAAGGCTTCCGAGCTTCAAAGGATACATTGCTTACCGGTAGGAATCCTTTGAGCAGGTCTTCAAAGCTTTCCTTGATATCCAAAGGAGCGCGCGCAAATTACTGCCAGCTTCCTTGAAACGACTACGTAAATTCAACCTGCGTCACGGTTCCAGGTTTTACTTCAAACAACCACGTACAAAGCCCAACTCGTGCTACACTATTCAACTTAAATACTGCAAGGAGACCACAAGCCCAAGCCAAGCAAGTGTGTCCCGGTACAAATAGTCAATATGCCAAGCAATAAAGAGCTGGTGCCGATGGTCAACTGGGTGTATGATCTGGTACTATGGACGTTCTCAATACTGGTAGATCTCTTTTTCAGAGAAGTACACCCACGGGGTTCTTGGAAAATACCAAGAAGGGGACCCATAATCTTCGTCGCTGCTCCCCATGCAAACCAGGTGAGCCGAGTACAGCCTATTAATCTGAACAGGGGCTAACAAAAGATATTTGATAGTTTGTTGACCCTCTTATCCTCATGCGGGTAATCCGCATGGAGGCACACCGCCGAATAGCATGGCTGATTGCTGCGCACTCAATGAAAAGGAGATTCGTCGGAGCTGCGTCAAGGTTAGCTGGTGCCGTACCTGTAGCGAGGGCGTTGGACAACGTCAAGCCGGCCAAGGGAAAGATTTATCTACCAGACCCGGTCAACGATCCCACGCTGGTTCGAGGTGTGGACACGGATTTCGAGAAGGAAGCGCAAAAAGGCGGTCTGCTGGTCTTACCACGAGTGGGTGGTGTTACTGCGAACACGGAGATACTAGAAGTTCACGGGCCAGAAGAGCTTCGTCTCAAAAAAGAGTTCAAGGAAGAGGTTGCATTGAATCTACTCACCGGCAAAAGTGATATTAAAGGGGAAGACAACGTTGGAGACGGTGGAGCTAACGGACACATAAAGGATTTTGGGGGAACATCGTTTAAGACAGCACCAAAAGTAGACCAGACAGTCGTCTACGACGCTGTTTTTGAGAGACTCAATCTTGGTGGCTGCGTTGGCATTTTCCCGGAAGGAGGAAGCCATGACAGAACAGAGCTTTTGCCCCTGAAGGCTGGCGTGGCAATTATGGCTCTAGGATCGCTGGCTGCTAATCCGGACTCTGGCTTGAAGATTATTCCCTGCGGTATGAACTACTTCCATGCTCACAAATTCAGGTCACGTGCCGTCGTTGAATTCGGTTCACCGGTGGAGGTCCCTCAAGAGCTTGTGGAGCTGTACAAGAGTGGCGAAAGGCGAGAGGCCACACGTCAACTTCTCGAAACGGTGTATCAGGCTCTGGTAGCTGTGACCGTGACTAGTCCAGATTATGATACCCTAATGGTAAGCAAACTCAACAAGTACGTTCTATTTCAGGCTAAATTCCATTAGTTAATACAAGCTGCACGGCGCCTATACAATCCTACTGGCAAGAAATTACCTTTGCCATTAATTGTAGAGCTCAACAGGCGGCTTGTCAAAGGTTACACACAACATAAAGATGATCCTAGGATAGCCAACCTCAAGAAGGCTGTCATTGCCTACAACAAGAAGCTATGGCTTCTTGGTATAAGAGACCATCAAGTAGAATATGCAAAGTTCTCGGTCATCGAAGTCGTTGGCACTCTACTCTACAGGCTTGGAAAGCTCGCGGTCATGGCTGTTGGAACTTTGCCCGGCCTGGGGCTCTTCGCGCCAGTCTTCGTAGCTTCCAAGTTAATCTCCATTAAGAAGTCTCGTGAAGCGTTAGCAGCCTCAACCGTCAAACTCCAGGGACGAGACGTCATGGCAACCTGGAAGCTCCTCGTAGCTCTCGCCTTCGCCCCACTCCTCTACGCCTTCTACACGGCCCTCCTTACCTACTGGACCTATCGCAACCGCGTCCAAGGCCTAATGCCTGAATGGATCCCCCTTTGGATGGTCATCGCTTTCGGCGTCGTCTTCTTCCCCTCCATTACCTTCGCCGCGCTCCGCTTCGGCGAAACCGGCATGGACATCTTCAAGTCCCTTCGCCCGCTCGTCCTCTCCCTCAACCCCACCTCCGCAAACACCCTTGTCAAGCTCCGTGAAGAGCGCGCGCGGTTGTCCGCTGAAGTCACGGATGTCATCAATGAACTTGGGCCTGAAATGTTCCCCGACTTCGACTCCACCCGCATCATCGCCGATCCCTTTCGCGAAGGAGGCACTCCCCCAACCTCGCCCAAGTTCCCCCGACACCCCCGCACGCCTCCCCGCGACATCAAACCCACCTCATCAACCACTACCAATGACACTACCGCCACCTCCATCCCCGACTCCTCCTCCACCCAAACCCACCTCCCCCGCAACGAATCCTTCGGCAACCTCGGCAACATCGGCCTCTTTGCCTCGCGCCCGCCCTCCCGCAGCCGCAGCCGCACCAGCTCCAGCAGCGGCTTGGCAGGCTCCACAGGGTTTCCGGCGAAGGGGTTCAGCAGCATTAGTTCCAAGGAGACGCTCGAGGAGGTTAGCAAGAAGATCCGCGGGGCGATGCAGGAGCGGGGCGCGGAGAGGAGGAGGAAGAGCGAGAGTGGGAGTGGGAGTGGGGGGTGGGATTTTGCGGGGAGTGGAAGTGGGAGTGGGGGGGAGGCGAGTGAGGCCGGGGAGAGGGATGCGTAGGTGTGGCGCTTGATTCCTCTTTCTTTCAGCGTGGGTGTTTGGGGTACATGGGAATTTTCTTCTTGTGTTTTGGGCCTTTTGTGGGGTGGATGTAGAATAGGGTGATGAGGGGGTTGCTGAGTGGATGGTGGGTATTGGAGGGGTTTAAGCTGTTAATAGATATATATGTATGCATGCACTGCACCATCATCTCGGGTATCTCTTCGTCGCCCGCTCCATCGGTCCGATTGCACAATATACAACTGGTCCACAGCATATACTGCCCAGGATCTCCTCGACCTCATCCAACTACTGGTATCTAGAAAAGTAAATCCCATGTTCATACCAACCACCAGGATATATCTAACGACAAACCTTGCGATTTTTTATTTTTATTTTTTTGTGGTTTTAGGCTCCAAAAGCCCTTGTTTCCACGAATACAAAAACACCCCTCGTCTCCCGTCAAATATATGATTTAGATATGTTTGTATTGTGTTACTCCTTCGTTAAACGTCGATAGTTCTAGCGCACAACCCAGCCTGCATGCATGCATGCATGCATTGTTAGTAGATAATTGTTCAATGGGATTCGAATATATATATATATATTATATACACCCCGAACTTAGGATTGATAATTGCCGTTTTAAGTCGGGAAAGGGAGCAGAGCTGCTTTAGAGGGAGCAGTGAGGGAGCAGGGGAGAGCAGCGAGGGAGCAAGAGGAAGTACTATAGCGCAGTGCAGGGGCGCAGCAGGTGAGAGCCTGAAATAGCTTCCTCCGTCTCGGCTTGAGCTGCCCTCGTTGCTTTTCTGTTCCCTAAACTTCGCTACTTCCCACAGGATCCTTTTGACAGCTGAAGTGATCATAAAACTTCCAGCTTAGACAGAGGCTTCGGTAACAGATTAACCTGTTCTGTTCTGCCAAGGCAAGCCTGAGCAGATATAACTTCCTGGCGCTCAAAAAATATCTTAGCCGCTGCGCGGTCTCTATATTTAAGCAACATTCTCTACAACTATACAGTCTAACCACAACATGAAACAGTTCATTCACAACTTCCAGCGATCTATGTCTATTGCATCGTATTTCAATTGTCACTAATCTCCAAATATTTCCTGAGCGCATAGCTTCTGCCTCAAGCTATGTTATCAAAGTATCAACGCGCGATCGTCTTCCAATATGCAGATTTCAACGCGCCTGCTCTTTGCCGTTTGGTAAGCAAGCTGCGTGGAGGGCAGTGTTGCTTTTGCGGTACTTCTCAGGTACCAGCATACGGTAGCTTCAACTGTGCTCAAGCCCATAGTCATCCGATCTGCCATGCCTAAATTCTCGTCCGTCTATTTCCCCTTCGGCATCTCGCTCCCTTATATGCCTTCCCCGCCCAGCCTCGTCGTTCCGTCGCACCTCGTGTTTCCTCCTCTCACGCTCGCGCTTAACTTCAAGCTCATCGGGTCTGGCATGCCTGGATTCTTATCCGAGTATTTTCCGTTTGACCTTCCGCTCCCTTATATATCTTTCCCGTTCAGCCTCGTGCGTCCGTTACCTCTCTTGCTCAAGCTCAAGTTTATCTGGAATGCTATGTATTGGCCTGGTTTCTTGTCGGGATGTTTCTCCGCGCGGTAAGGGGATATTGTCGTGATGTATCGTGATATTCGGAATAGTTGTTATTATTGTGATTTCTCCGTACCTCGGGAGGGGAGGTCTGGGCTCTTGGATCTGTAACCTTGTTCTCTTATCTTGTTCTATTCGGGAGTGAGACTCCTCGACATGGTACTCAGACTCTGCGAACCCATCTCTACCACTGTTATTTGTTCCACTCTAGGTCTCCGACTCCTCGATACCATTCTTTGCACTAGCCTTGGCCTCCTCTAGTCCGGTCCGTTACTTAGACTGCTTGTTGAGCTTCAGCGACTTTTCCCTCCTGGCCCCTTATTCGGATTTTTTGGTTAAGTAATTAGTATCCAGGCTCGCAAAAGCAAAATAGCGGCTTTCCGCTTTTAGCCTAAGCATCTCTTGGTGATTGTCGATGATTGGTCCCTACACATTGACTCCCCGTGGTAGAAGGTTGTTTAGACAGCATCAGTCCAACATCGGTCTCATTTCTTGGAATCAAGGCTCACGTGATCCTTTGGCTTACAGGGGGTGTTATTCGGACGTCACATCGTGACATGGTTAAATAATGCATTTAGCTCAAATTGAAATGATTCAGATATTATGCTGCCGCTGCAGTATCTTTGGAAGCTTGTTGAATATGTAAATGCAATGGCAAGGTTGGAATTTTTCTCTGGAAATGGCGACGTTATGCTACAAGACATTTAGGAGTTTGGAATAGCATGGCTTGCTTTTGATCATTCCAAGAAGGCGAGCAGGAAAATACTCAGTAAGGCGAACGGCTTCTTGTTATATAGTCGACTTTAATTGGTCGCTGTCACTCCTTTCGATATATAGATCTTCTACTTAGTCTTTTAGATAATAGGTTAAGCTCAAGATTCCGTACTCCTTCGCCGCGGCTGCGCTTTTTAGCGTATGCAGAAAGGTTTAGAATTCTTGGCATTCATTTTCGCTCTGCCTCACGATGATCCGTTTATATGAGGAATTCGAAATTCAATCCCATCGCCCTCCCAATTGCCCAAAATTGAAGCTATTCAGACCTTTTTGTTTGTTGACGTTTCTGACGTTCTTTCAGCTATGTCGAAATCACTTTCTGCAAGTCTTCGCTTCAAAATACTACGTCTTCTGCTACTTCATTGAACTTCTTCGACAATCGCTGAAGAGATTCATTGTTGTTCTGCCACTGTATATAATGTTCAAGAGAATCTCTTTATGTATAACTCATCTTTTAGATCTCAATTTCGATTCAAAGATGCTTCTCGAAAGATCTTCAAGATCGCTGAAAATGATCTTATAGTTTATCTTGAAGAACAGTCGTAAGTCATGCAGAAAGAAATGATCTGATACATATGAAAGAAGTGAAGCATTAATGTGCATCAATTCATGATATCAAGAATTCTGAAGAAAAAAGACTGAAGTATTAAAAAAGAACAGCGTGTAAAAGTCAGACAAAACGATGAGCTTCATTTGAATTGAATAGCAAACATGCTTTGTTTGATGATCAAACAGCTTATGTTCATGAATGAGTCTTTATTCAACGAGATCACAGACTGATGTCATCAAGTCTATGCTTTCATTAATTAATCAGCTCGCTATCAAGTCTTCAGAATGAGAAAGCATTGCTGAAGTGTTCTTTTGATTTATACAAAAGATGAATATTTATTCTGCATCAATATTCGCAAGAATTAATTCAATGACAAGACTTTCTTTCAATGATTAGCAAATGAACTGCTATCTTTATACAATTTCTTTTCAACTTCAAGAAGTGTGATCATTATGAATAACATAAGTGTTCATTGCAATAGTTGAATTAAAGAGTTCATCATCTCACATGAATGTCAGATAAGCTATTTGCCTTGTTGAATTGACAATTTATCATTGATATAAATGTCAGATGTGATATTTGTCTTTCTACTTGTTAAAGATCAGCATAAAGTGAGTCATATGAATAACATTTAACTAATAAATAAATGCTAAGAAAGAAAAGTATCTACAGAATAAAACTCACAGCTTATATGTGTATTTCTGATCTCTGCATTAAACTCAAAAGAGTTGATATCTTACACAGATGATGCAAAGACTTGATGACATCATCTTTAACTTGAATGTTCACTAAACTCAATTAAAGATAATTGAGATTGAGAATAAAGTCAAGAATAGATTGAGAATAGAATTGAAAATAAATCGAGAATAAAGTCAAGATCGTAACATTATCTTCTTTCTTCAACAATTCATGTTTGCATGAATGTATTTTCTTAGTGCGCTTAATTAAAATATTGAGTGTGAAAGTCATCAATAATATTCTGAGCATTCATGAATTTGTTGTTGTCAGCGTTATATCAGTTGAGATCATTGTCATAGCTTTTTCATTTGACTTGATATTGAAATCATCTTCAATATCACATCAACAAATCTCATTAAGTGTCTAATCATGTAATTAGACGGTAAATTAGATGATTTATCATTTTGATTGACTCTTCTTCTTATAAAATTACTTTGACGTGATTAGCTGCAGATGCATGTCTAATAGCTTAAATGACACGAATCATCAAAATGATATGAATCATCAAAACGACATGAATTATCAAAATAACATGAATGATACTGCTGACAATGATTATTCTGATTCTATATGCTCAGTTTTATATGCTCAATTCTATATGTTCAAGCGCATGCAAAAGCAAAGTATTAAATCAATGAATTTATTATCTAACTAGTTATTTAATCATCTGTTTAAATGAATTGTTGACTATGTAGAGTATTTGATAGAGAATCATGAAGAAAGTCATGAAGAATGCTCGATAGAAAAACATGAAGAGTGCTTGGTAGAAAAACATGAAGAATGCTTGATAGGAAAACATGAAGAGTGCTTGGTAGAAAATCATGAAGAGTGCTTGATAGAAAAACATGAAGAGTGTTTGATAGAGAATCATGAAGAGTGCTCGATAGAGAATCATGAAGGCTGTTTGGTAGAAAATCATGAAAGAAGTCATGTAGAAAGCATTGTTCAACTCATGTTATGCGTCTGATCGACAAGTAATTTGAAGCATGTAGAAAGTTTGATAGAGTGTTTGATAAAAAGCTCAATCGAAAGCTCAATCAAAAGCTCAGTAGAAAGCTCAGTAGAAAGATCGATAGAAAGATTGATAGAAAGATCGATAGAAAGATTGATAGAAAGCTCAGTAGTAGAAAGCTCAGTAGAAAGCTCAGTAGAAAGATCAGTAGAAAGCTCAGTAGAAAGATCGATAGAAAGATTGATAGAAAGATCAATAGAAAGATTGATCGAAAGGTCAGTAGAAAAATCAGTAGAAAGATCAGTAGAAAGATCAGTAGAAAGATCAGTAGAAAGATCGATAGAAAGGTCGATTGAAAGGTCAGTAGAAAGGTCAGTAGAAAGATCAGTAGAAAGATCAGTAGAAAGCTCAATCAAAAGGTCAGTAGAAAGATCAGTAGAAAGATCAGTAGAAAGATTGATTGAAAGATCAGTAGAAAGATCAGTAGAAAGATCGGTCGAAAGATCAGTAGAAAGATCAGTAGAAAGATCAGTAGAAAGATTGGTTGAAAGATCAGTAGAAAGATCAGTAGAAAGATCAGTAGAAAAATCGATCAAAAGATCAGTAAAAAGATCAGTAGAAAGATCAGTAGAAAGATCGATCGAAAGATCAGTAAAAAGCTCAATCAAAAGATCAGTAGAAAGATCGATCGAAAGATCAGTAAAAAGCTCAATCGAAAGATCAGTAAAAAGATCAGTAGAAAATTTGGTAGAAAGTTGATATCGAGTCATAAAGAATGCATTCTATTGAGCTAGTTAACATTGTTGAAATACGATTGTTGTTATTCTGAAAAGTAGAACTACGAAGAAAGAAAGAAGTGAGAAGAAGTAAATATTCTGAATCTTCTGAATTTTCTTGCGTCGATCTTCAACTGAGAGCGAAGATTACTAATCACAGAGGTAACAGTACTGTTTTCAAGTCATGTAGAAAGCATTGTTTGAAGCACTGTTTAACTTGTGTTATGCGTTCATAATTTGAAGCATGTAGAAAGTTTGATAGAAAGTTTGGTAGAAAATTTGATAGAAAATTCAATAGAGCGTTCAATAGAGAGTTTGATAGAAAATTTGATAAAGAGTTTGATAGAAAGTTTGATATTGAGTCATGAAGAGCGCGTTCTATTGAGCTAATTAGCATGTGCTATGAAGCATGTATAAAGCATGTATGAAGCATACTATGAAGTAGATCATGAAGTAGATCATGAAGCGAATGACGTGTGTTTAAACATGTTGCATGAAGCGTGTTTTGAAGCGAGCAAGCTGATGAGTAAGCTAACGAGTAGACTAACGAGTAGGTAGAATGATAAGTAGAATGATGAGCATATAGAGTGACGAGTAGAATGATGAGCATGTAGAATGATGAGTAGAATGATGAGCATGTAGAATGATGAGTAGAGTGATGAGCATGTAGAGTGACGAGTAGAATGATGAGCATGTAAAGTGACGAGTAGAATGATGAGCATGTAGAGTGATGAGTAGAATGATGAGCATGTAGAATGATGAGTAAAGTGATGAGCATGTAGAGTGACGAGTAGAGTGATAAGCATGTAGATAGACGAGCATGTAGAATGCGAAGAACAAAGATGTTGTCAAACTGTTTAATGATGCTGTTAGTCATTTAATTATTTATGCGCAAAGATAAATGATTCAATTTATCAGCTATTAGATCTAAGTACAAGATTAATGACGTAATTAAGTGATGTTTGATTGAATCTTTGATCTAATCAGCTGTCAACAATGTCAACAATGTTAACGTGATGATTAGCTGCGTGTGATTGACTAATTAGCACTCGAGAATTTGTCAATGCATCAAGAGTTCAATATATTGTTGATCTTTTATTCATTCTCATCATTTATCATTATTGATCTCAAGAATTCATTCTTCTGATCAGACAGAGAATCATCAACAACAGAATGAAAAAACTCTGAATGAAATACATCATGTATATGCATAGTGTTTGATAGTTTCAATTTATAAAAGAAGTCAATAAAGTCTGTGATCTTGAATGAATTGAGCATCTTGTCATTTCGCTTTTTGAAGAGTGTTAAAGATCAGCATAAAGTGAGTCATATGAATGTCATTTAACTAATAGATAAATGCTAAGAAAGAAAAGTATCTACAGAAAAGAACTCAATTTTTATATGTGTGTTTCTCAGCTTTGTGCTAAACTCAATTGAGTTGACGTCTTACACATATGATGCAGAGTCTCAATAACATCATTTCTAGATCAGATTCTCGCTAGACTTGATTAAAATGAAATCAGACAAAGATTAATTAAAGAATAAATGAAGACTAAAATCATAACATTACTCTTCTCTCTTGACTATTCATGTTTGCATGAATGTTATTTCTTAATGCGCTTTTCTTGAATATTTGATATAAAAGTCATCAATCATCTTTTGAATGTTCATAAATTTGTTATCGTCAGTGTTATATCAGTTGAGATTGTTGTCATAACTCTTTTATTTGACTCAATATTGAAGTCATCTTCAATATTGTTGAAAGTTCAATATATCATTAATTTTTCATTCATCTTCATCATTTATCACTATTGATTTCAAAGATTTATTCTTCTGATCAGATAGAAAGTGTCATGATGAATTGATACATAAAAGTTAAATCAGAGATTGAGTTGAAGATCAGATCTGAGTTAGCTCTGAAACTTTATAACTTTGTTAAAACATCATTTAGACTACGTCATATCTTCGACTTAATATATCATGAGTTATGTCGTGCTCAACTTGACAATGCTTGACAAACTTTCTATAGTCGATCAATTTTCTTGAGTTATCAAGAACTTCTTAATAATTAGCTTTATCATAATATATATTCATTCTGTGTCTGCTTAGAATATCACATTGTCATATCACTCTTATAGATCTCATTTATTCATTTAGTAAATTTAATCATTACAGTTCTAATTATTTCAAACTTTTCTTAAAGATAATGATTTGATATTCAAGCATGATAACAACAACGTGATTGCAACAAAGTTGAAACAACAACGTCTTAATCTTGCAAAACATCATATCAGAAAATGAACATTGCATAATGAAATCAGAAAGTGAAGAAGCAGAAGATAAACTCTCTCTTGATATTAATGAACAGCTGACATTGTTGAGATCGTGCCTAGATCATTCAATCAAAGAAACTCGAGACTGATATGTATGTATTGCTCTTTAGAGATAACTATAACAAGACATTAAGAATACAGAAGAGAAAGAGTGCAAGCTCTTCTATAAATAATGGCTTGAGGCTGCGCTAGGCTCGATACAGATGTGATGTAATATGTCAGATGTGTTTGTCTAAAAGAATGATGAAAGAGATGAATGAAGAAAGTGCTGAACAACGGGAAAAAGTGCTGAGAATGGCTCGAAGGGTTCAATAGAGGTGCGCTAGGTTCAAACTAGGCATAGCATCATCTGAATTCTGATCGATTCAGGCATGTTCATAACAAACATGAGCAATACTTCAACATGATGAATTGCAAAAGAAACAGAAGTTAGCAGTTATTTGATCAGAGATTGAGACTCTGCAAGTCATTGAAACAATGAAGAAAAGTCATTGAACTTTCATTCAAGTTCTCATGAAGAACTCAAATAATTTACACATTGTTTTCATAGTGTTGATGATGATGAAACGAAGTTGTTATGAGTCTGCATAGAGTGAATCATATGAATGTATTCTAACTAAAAGTTCAAAGCTGAAGAAGAAAGAAGATGCAACACGTCGTGAGTTTTACTCTTGAAAACACGCTAAATCACTAGCATGTCAACATCAGCTTTATACTAGTCTATGATAGTTTGACACGATTTATGTTAGACTAACTTGAAGTGCATGATTGCAACATTATCTCTTTTCTTCATTTAGCAATGTTCTCATTACTGCAGTTCAATCAATCTTTCTTAAGTTGATTTCTATCTTGACTTGTTTGAATATCATTCATGAAAGTCATTTACAATCTTTAAACATTCTTTGAATTCACTTTCATCGACGTTATATCAATGTAAATCGACGTTGTATTCTTTTTAATTAACATGATATTGTAGTCATTTGTCTCGTTCGTAATGTCTGAAGTTCAGTATATTCTTCACTTTTCATTCATCTTCATCGTTGATCACTATAAAGTCAGACAATTCATTTCATTATTCATTCAGAGAGTTCTTCAAATTTAGTTGCAGCAGATTTGATGCAAACTTCGAATGTATCTTCATAGTCAATAATAGTTTCAGTCAATAAGCATGTTCAATCTTGATCAAAATCTTGAAGAATTCTAGCATTTTATCGTTTAGCTTTTTTGATGATCGTAAGATCATTATGTTTCTAGAATTCAGAAACATCATGTCATTTATCTTGTAAATCATTTTCTTTCAATGCTTATCAATCTGTTTCTTCATTGTGACTCTGACTCTTGCTAAAACTTGCTTGATCAATGCTAGTAATCATTTCATGTATTCAAATATATTCTTTGCTTTGTCTGCTTCGATTTTAGCTCAAGTGATCTCATATTTGATTGAGTTCAAATTGAAGCTCATATGAGAATGAAAGTTCTTATTCAGAAAGAACGTTGACTGTTCAATTGATGATGAAATAGCATTGTTATTAATGAATTCAATCTAGACTGATCGCGTCAAGTCGAGTACTTGAGTTCAAGTTGAGTATTTGACTCGTCAAGACTTGATTCAAGTCAGAATTCTTGACTTGAGTATTTGAGTTGAGTCAGAAGGTTTGACTTAAGTATTTGAGTTGAGTCAGAGAGTTGAAATCGAGTATCGACTTGAAATTCTTGACTCGATTCGTCAAAACGTGAAGATAGATAGATAGATATTCTATTATGACTCTCTATTATGACTTTCTACCATGACTTTCTATCAAATAGTCTTCATGTTTCTCTATCATAGCTCTTCTTCATGACTTTTCTTCATGACTTTCTATCAAACAGTCTTCATAGTTTCTTGTCATGACTCTCTATCATAGCTTTCTATCATAGTTCTCTATCAAAGCTCTCTATCAAATGATCTTCATGTTTTTTCTTCATGTTCTTCTTCATGTTTCTCGTCATGACTTTCTTCATGTTTCTCTTCATGTTTCCCTTCATGTTTCTCGTCATGACTTTCTTCATGTTTCTCGTCATGACTTTCTTCATGTTTCTCGTCATGACTCTCTTCATGTTTCTCGTCATGACTTTCTTCATGTTCTTCGTCATGACTCTCTTCATGTTTCTCTCTATGTTTCTCTCTATGTTTCTCTCTATGTTTCTCTCTATGTTTCTCTCTATGTTCTTCTCTATGTTTCTCTCTATGTTTCTCTCTATGTTTTTCTCTATGTTTCTCTCTATGTTTCTCTCTATGTTTCTCTTTATGTTTCTCTTTATGTTTCTCTTTATGTTTCTCTTCATGTTTCTCGTCATGACTTTCTTCATGTTTCTCGTCATGACTCTCTTCATGTTTCTCGTCATGACTTTCTTCATGTTTCTCGTCATGATTTTCTTCATGTTTCTCTTCATGACTCTCTATTAAAAGGTAATGCAAAAAGATAATTCAAAAGTCAAAAATCGGAAAAATTTCTATATTTAGCTCTCTTGACGTCAAGCTCAAGTTCTTGACAAGTCGAGTTAAGTTGATTCAATTCTCAGTCGAATTGAATCGCGTTGATTTGAAAATATGAGCAACTCGACTCAAATTAAGTTGAAAATGTGAGCAACTCAACTCGATCTCGATTCAAGTTTAAAATGTCAACTTGAAACTTAACTTGATGATCAGTCTAAGTATTTCATCTTTGACGTAGTCAGATGCATTGATTTTCAGAATAGTCTGTTGTTTTGAATTGAAATGTCATAGAACTGAAGTCGAGTTGACTTGTTTCTTTAGATCATCAAAAGCTTGAACACAGACTTTGTTTCAAACAAAAGACGTGTTTTTTCTAGTCAGCTGAATGAATGATTTGACTAACTTCAAGAAGTTCTTAATGAAACAGCGATAAAAGTTAACAAATTTCATGAAGCTCTGAATCTCTTTTAGATTGATCAATGTAGTTCAGTTGACTATGACTTTCACTTTGATAGAATTCATACGAAGACTCTGTTCTGATACTATGACTTCTAAAAAGACAGTTTCTTCTACATTGAATTCGCACTTTTGAATATCTACTTGTAGATCAGCTTCTCATAGATGATTTAATATCATCTTGACATGTTGTCAATGTTCTCATTGAGTTTTGCTGTAGATTAGAATGTCGTCTAGATAGACTTGACAAAAGTCATTTAGAAAGTCTCATAGAACATCATTCATATACTGCTGAAACGAGGCAGAATCATTAGTAAGTTTCAAGAATAGCACTTTTAACTTATATGCTTCTAACGCGATAATAAAGATAGTGTAGTTCTCACTATCAGAATGCATTCGTAGTTTGTTAAACGTCGAAATGATATTCAATCAAGTCAGATGCTTGCAATCAACTATTTTGTCAATTATCTCATCTATCAGAGATAAAGAATAGCGATTTCTTTTGATAATAGCATTGAGCTTTCAATAGTCAACGCAGAATCATAAATCTTCATTTGCTTTCAAGATGAACAGAACGAGTGAGAAATACGAAGCTTTGCTAGAAGTTATAAATTCTTTGAAAAGATTTTCATTTAAATATTTCTTAACTTTCTGAAGCTTGTAGAGAGACATTCAATATGCTCGACAGCAAGATGACGTTGCGTCACTAGTAAGCTTTATCTTATAATCATATGAATGATGAGACGGTAACTTGTCTGCTTGAGCTCGATCAAAGACATCTAGAAAATTCTGATATTTTGATGATAGCTTGACTTTAATATCTTCTAGATTCTGAGTCATTTCATCGACTGAGAAAACGTTTATGACATCTAGTTTGCATTGAGTATTGTAGGTGATTTCTCTATCGATGTCTTCGATGAACATAGCAAAAATCTCTGTCTGATTCTTCTTTTTTCATTTTATGAGTGCTTGAAAAGAGGTGACATCTATGTTTTGAATCAAGAATGACTTTTTCTGAATGAATGAAACTGAGTGCTTGAGCATCTTAGAAATCTTGCTGTGAGCTGCTGAAGAAATCGAAGTTGATCGCGATCAACTTGAGTGCTTCATATTTGATGAAATTGAAAAAATCGAAATAGAAATATCTAATTGATCAGAAAATACGATAGTATCATGTCTCATGTTCAATAATATTTCATTTTTGTTCATTCAGAGTTTGCTCAATATGACTTCATGATGCTCAATATCAGCTATCAGCATTGACACAGTCAATTTCTTATGACTTTCGATCGTAAGATTGAGTAAAATCTTATGAGTAATAGTCTTTCTAGCTAGCTTCTCATCATAGTCTCGTATTAACTTCTCTTTTGCTAGTGATATAAATTGTATTTCAAGTTTCTGACATACTTTATTGACTAGCTTGTCATGTATCAGCATGTAGATGATGAAATCACTATCTATCAAAGAACGAAGGCTGAAAGAATTGCTCTGAGAGATAAAAGAAGCATTGATCAGAAATGACTTTTCAAAATAGTTTTCTTTCAATAGAACTTCGATTTGACTGCACAAAGATATGATCTTTATCTTTTCAATAACTTTAAAAGAAATAACTAGTTTTTTGAATCAGAATCTGACTCAGAGTTCAATGTAGATCAATCAAACTCGTCATCTTCTAATGCATTGACTTTCAAAGTTCGATCAGAGCACTCTCTAAAGAAATGATCTGACTTATAATAAATGAAACAGCTTTCAGTTTGTAAATCTGTCTCTTTGACGCTAGTCAAAGTCGCGTCGCACGATTTTGACGAGTTGACTGATACGATAACTTCAATCTTTTCATAGAGATTCAATGAATCTCACTTCTCAGCAAAGATGACTTGCTTTCTGATCTTGATCAGAAATTTCTTTTCTTTGATGTCATTCATGACTCAATGCTCATTGTTCAAATGAATCAGATAACTACGAATTTCATTGAAAGATTCTGACTGAATCAATTGACTACTTCAAGCTGCATGAAGATGATAGACTATCTTGTCTCGTAGATCAATGATCAATTGCTTTTCGTGATACTCTAGATAGAAGAACAAACGTTGAAACATTGAATAAAAGTCGCTGAATTTGCTCTTTTCTTGAAAGAGATTAGCATACTCTCTTCGAAAGTTTGTCTCTTTGTCAGAATCATCATAAAGCTGAGCAAGTTCATCTAGAAAATCATCAACTATAACATAGAGATTCAATGAATCTTGTTGACGTCAAGCTAAAGTAGCTTTGACTGCGTCTTCTTCGATTCTGAAGTGAACGTAGATCAGAATAGTTTTATTGATATTGAAATGATTGACGTTGATTTCTAGCTTGTCACGAATCTTTTCTTGTCAATCATTTCAGATAAATTCTTTTTCATCAGTAAACAGAGATGAATTTGAAAGCTTTTGAGATTGCTTGAAGAAATTGAACAGAATAGAAGAGAAAGAAGTGACTTCTTTAGATGATCGCAGTTAATGTTGCAATTCAGTCACTTGATTTTGAAATGTTTGATTTAATTAATTCAAGCGTTCTTTGACTTTATTCATTTTCTCAAAATGAGTCTTTCATATTTGTTCGCTTGATATCTTGTCAAATAGCTCACAAGCTTTCACGTCTAGATCTCGTTGAGTTCAAAGACTGTTCAAATCTTCTAGAAAACTTCTGAGTCTTGTTTGACTCAGTGTTGTAACTGTTCTACATTTTTTATATCTCATGAAGTAGAAGCTTCATGAGATTCATCGAGAGTCTGAAAGTGAGGCAAAGAGTATTGATGTTTTCATACGACATTGATTCTAAGATATTTTGATATGCGAAGTGATAACTCAGAATAGATGACTGAATCTGTAGTGTTAGAAGAATAAAAGCTTTGATTATTCTTGAAGAGATTGTTCACAGATGATTGAATCATAGCGAAAAGTTGATGATCAAGCGAAGAACGATGCTTGATAGTATGTAGTGAGATTGCTGTTCTAGTTTTTTAGTCTTCAAAGAAGAATGTTGCTGATTTAAGAGAGTTTTTTTGATGATTCTTAAGCAATCAAGATCTTAATCTCTTGATTCTATTAATCGATTTGAACTGATGCTACTGACTGAGCGATAGATTCTCTAGCAATCACATGATCATATGTTCTCATTGATTCTATTGATTTCTTGATGTTGTTCTGTCTTTCGATGTTGTCAATCATCAGATACATAAATTTCTTTATACTTGTCTCGTTGTCAGTCGAGTGAACTTGAATGAGTAATGAGATCAGTATCATGTGATTAACGAATTCTTAAAGTAATGTTGAGATCGTGTCTAGAAACTAATCAGAGTGCGTGCGTGACTAGAATGTTTAATCTATAGAGATAGCTATAACTAAGACTTTAAGAATACAGAAGAAAGAAGATACAAAAGACAAGAAGAACACGCTCTATATAGTAGTTACTCAGGTAGACGTTAATCTCAAAGAGAACGTGTTGAAACATAAGAAAAATGTTGGTTTAAAAGATGTTTGTGACACAAAGAAATGTGTTTGTCATAGAAATCTGTTGATCACTCGTAACACAAAGAAGTGTGTTTGTCTAGAAGACAATAGAAGCTGATTAGAAGATGCTAGAAAAGAAAAAAGATGCTGAGTCATATCTGAGTCAAACCTGAGCCAGATTTAAATCAGATCTCGACTAGATCATTGACTAGCTTTAATCAATTCTGACACATTCGTAACAATCATCTACTTCATGAGTGTTTATTCAAGCATTCAGTTCAGTGCTGATGTTAATCTTGATCATTTTGTGATTAAAAAGCAACGTGTTCATGTTCTTTTCTTCTGTATTCAACAACATATTCATGTTTTCTTCTTCTGATGCTGTTCAATTCTGTGATAGAAGTGATTCTCTTTTAGCATTTTGAAATTCATAGCGAGCAATGCTCACTGATTTTAATTCTGTGCTTTTAATCATTGTGTGAGTAGAAAATTGCTGATAGAGATTCAACTGAAATTTCTGATTTCAGTTCTAGAACAATGCATTCATGTTCTTCTGTTCTTCTGTTCTGATGACAAGCTCAGTAAAAAGTTAGTTTAGAGTAACACATTCATGTTCTTCTGTTCTGTTCTAGAAATTTCTTGATTTCTAATGAGTTTTCTGAACTCAATTTTCAAGTTTTGATTTCAATTCAAGTTTGAATGATGTAGTTTGTTTTTATATCATTTACACATCAATAGTAAGATTGATGAGCTTTGAACTAATGTTATGAGTTTGCATAAAGCGAATCATATGAGTGTATTTTAACTAGAAGTTCAAAGCTGAAGAAGAAAGAAGATGCAACACGTCGTGAGTTTTACTCTTGAAAACATGCTAGGTCGCTAGCGTGTCAACATCAGCTCTATACTAGTTTATGATAGTCTGACATGATTTATGTTAAACTAACTCGAAGTGCACAATCGCAACAGAAGTCATCACGAAGTCGTTTTGCAAAAGCGAAAACTCTCAATGTCTTTGAAGAAGTATCATGACTAGATCTGTTGTCAAGTTAGAATTGAGTTAAGTTGAGAAAGATCAACTCAACTCAATTCTGAGTTCAAGTTAAGATTGAGTTGATTTCTTTCAACTCGAGCTCAACTCAAGATCGAGTTGAGTTGCTTGAACTCGATTTCTAAAAATAGTATACTTACTTATATGCACAGAGTTTTCATGCAAACTGAATTTGAATTCAATTTCTAAAAATAGAATAATTACTTGTATGCATGAGATTTTCGCGCAAACTGAGTTTTCACGCACTTTAATCTAGAAAGATTAGCAACAAATAGTTAGAGTTTGACGTGCTAAAATGACATCAATATAGATAGTTTTAGTTAGCGTGTGTGAAAATCTCGTTTGCGCTGAAATCTCATGCATACAAGTAGTTAATCAATTGACTTTACATTCAAGGGAAAAAAAACTAAAGTTATTAACAAAAGCGATAAGAATTAACTTGAATTATGCGCGAAAGCAATAGTATCACTAACAGTGTGACAATGCAAAAATTGTATTTACTCTCTATTTGCCTTGCAACAGCGTTGCATTCTGATTGCATAGTAACATGACTATCTACTTCGTTATGTAATTTGAACAAGCTTCAAATGTAAACTTTTCACTTGTAAGACGAAAAATTAATCTCATATTCTTCGTTTGAATGATTACATGCTTTGCGTGAATTGCGCAAAGATTGATGTCTGTTAAGCAATCAGTATTTGAATCGCAAAATCAATTGCAAAATCGATTGCAAAATTGATTATGAAACTAATCTTCATACATTGCAATCAGTCACGCTTTCGTCGTCTTCTGCAATGCCTCTATAGCTTTTGATTGAAAGCAAAGATTGACTTCAATCAATTCATGATACACTTCGCGAATCACACGCTGAAACGACAGCTTTGAAATAAGTAAGTCGATTATTCTTTGATATTGATGAATTTCATGAAGTATCACAGTTTCTTTGCAATATTTTCGCATTTTCTTAAGCTTGATAAGATCACTTTTTATGATGACATTGATAACATGAGCTGATTCAATGAGTCGAACATTTTAACATATGATCAGCGTCTTTGAAATTACTTTTGCAATTCTTTTTGCAATCTAGTAAGTCTCAAACTTACTTTGATGAGCTTCATCTTTCTGTCATCAGTTCTCGACTTCACTATTAACTGTTTTCAAGACATATTTTCGACAAATTGCTTGTTATGAGGTTTTTTACTGAGTGATAATGAGAATGATGACGATGAGAATGATGACGATGCGCTTGACAATAACGATTCTGAGCTGCTTGACAATGATGATTTATTGTTTGACTTATGATCGAGATTTGATCTTGTAAGCTTGAATTTAGAATTCACTGCAATATTATTTCTACTTTGCAATCAGTTTTGCAATCAATTCAAGAGTAATAAGAAACGAAACATGTACATAGATTCGTGCAAGTTGAAGAGTTCATTTGAATTCAAAATCGAGTTCAAAATCTCGTCAGTTGCAAAATTAAAGATGCTGAGTAGCGTTTTATTATTGACGTTAAGCTTATTGTTTCTGTATTGCAATTAGTTTTGCAATCTTCTATAAACTCGTGAAGCTGATACATAACTTACTGAGCTGTTGCGATCATGATTGCAGTATGTTGTTGTTTGAAGATGATTGTTACAAAGAAGAAAAAAAGTTGATGATTACATGACTGAATTAATGTTGATGATCTAAATCTTAAAATCTTAAATCAAGATATCAAAGTTTAAAGTTCATATCTCATTATTGCAATTGAACTTCACTATTTTAACTCACAATCATCATCTAGATTACTAAAATATTACATTTACACTTTTACTACTACTTTATATCATCATCGCAATGATGTCAACTAACAAGCGCAAGATAAACGATAATTATTTCAATAATTCTCATTTGAAAAAGACTAGAAGTTGAGTCAAAAGAATGACGAGTGATGAAAAAGAAATAAAAGATGTCAAGAACAAAGATAGAAACATTCGTTTTTACTAAATCAAGCAATTCAAAAAATCGAATGTCTATCTACAAGCATCAAATGATGATCATGAGTTCTTGTTAACTGTGCATGTAAATAGCAAATGAAATCAACGATATTTTTTGCAATTCTTTTTGCAATCAAATATTAATAAATTCATAGAATTGCAAAAGAAAATACGATGAATTATGTAAGAGCGCATCTCGATGTCGCAAGTCTCAATCAAGATTCTTCAGTACTAAGCACTTGTTTTGATATGAATGTGAAGAATTCTCAATGAAAGAAGCTCTCTGACATTAATGACGTTCAGACGAAAGAATGATATCAGGTGAATGACTTGCTTCTGAAAGAAAAGCTCAAGACGATGATGAATGAAGAGATGATGAATGACTTGAATGTCATCAGAAAAGCATTGACAGTGAAGATTCTTCGACAGTTTCAAAATTTCTGAAAAGACGTAATATGTCATCTTATTGTGTAAGTTTTTGACAGTTCTTTTTGTAATCTTGTTTACAACATGATTATTATTTCTTTTACTATTTGAATTTTGCTTTTGATTTTGCTCTTGATTTTGCTCTTGATGTTGCAATCAATT